>RCNC010000130.1_pt1 | contig 40321 bp, 29 predicted proteins | sample 2041301 | NCBI WGS metagenome assembly RCNC01 (sample SAMN09708231, study PRJNA481090) | Marine sediment metagenome, whole genome shotgun sequencing project. | biome: marine sediment; feature: ocean; material: sediment; isolation source: Sewage treatment plant 13A marine sediment (STP13A) ...
TGATTGCGGCAGTTGAAATGATTTGAAGATGTCTGTTGGTAATCCTCGGTTTTACTCCATAATAAGCAGGTTGACCTTCTTCGAGTGTGTACACGTAACAAAACAGTACCTATTAAATCGGGTCTGTTTTATTAAAAGTAAACTCCAGATTCGCAAAAAAGTTCGCCCCCCTTTGTAAAAGGTTGATTTTTCCCATACACCGTCACATAGCAAGTTTTTGACGATGCACCATTGAGGTGTTATATTATCGGTATAGCTGAGTCCTCTGGCCACTCCTCACTCTATATCCACCAGTTTACAGAAGACTCTGAGAAAGCAAGCTCTTGTTACCCCATCAAGAAAGAGACATACTATGTACCTTTCGCAATACAAATTGTTGGAAAAGCCGTTTAACATCAGCACTGATCCACGGTTTCTCTGGTGCGGTGAAAAACATCGGGAGGCCTTGGCAACCCTGAAGTATGGTTTTCTGGAGCCCAATGGTTATGTGGTACTGACAGGGGAAGTTGGAACAGGAAAAACCACGTTGGTTAATGCGCTTATCGAGTCCTTGGATGATAACGTACTCGTTGCAAATATTAATAATCCTACACTCGATACCATTGAATTTTTCAATCAGGTCGCCAAAATCTACGACGCCTCTGCCGAAATAACCACCAAAACGGAATTCTTGTTTTTTATTAATTCTTTTCTTCAAAAATCGCATGCAGAGGGCAAGGTCGTTCTACTCATCATCGACGAGGCCCATCGCCTTACAAAAGAACTTTTAGAAGAAATTCGCCTTCTCTCCAATATTGAGCAGGCGAGCACTAAACTCATCAGTATTTTCTTTGTCGGACAGAACGAATTAAAAGAACTATTGCTCAGTGCGCCGTGCACCGCATTGCTTCAGAGGATAACCCTTTTTTATGAGATCGAACCCCTGTCCGAAGATGAGACACGTGAATATGTATTTCACCGTCTGAAAGTTGCCGGTACTTATGAACAATTGTTTACAACTGCTGCAATTTGCGAGATACAGAAATTTACGAGAGGGTATCCACGTCTTATTAATATACTTTGTGACCGCGCAATGTTAACCGGTTACATCAGGGAACAAGAAGAAATCGACGTGGACATTGTTATGGAGTGCAGTCGAGAGATCAGCTTTCTCAAACCGAAAGTATCGATTGAGCCAACTAATGGAGTCGACATTTTTTTAAATTGGGGACGCTCCTTGGTGGCGAGGTTAAGAGCGAATACAGCAGAGCTAAAAAAAATACCACTTCAAAAAAATGAGACCCCTGAAAATAAAGGCTATAAGGTAAAAAGTTTAAATAATGCCGATCGTCAAATCGCTGGCCCAAGCGTGAAAAAGAACCGTCTCTGGTCAAGACTGATTGGATTAGCAGGACTCTTTGCCTTAATTATCGTTGCTATTGCGGTTAACATGCATACCAAGTCACCGGTTAAAGATTTTGCAACGACAGGGTTTACTGAGACGAATAGTGATCATGCATCAGAGATTTCAGTTCTAAAGAATACTTCGTCGACGCCAGTTCTGCGGCGAATTGAGGTTCAGCCAGTCACTGCTATACAGGATGTAAACAAGGTGTTGAGAGAAAAAGATGATTCGTCAAACTTTGTGCCTGTTAAAGACAAAATACCTCTGAACGAAAAAGTCCATGAATCTTTGTACTCAGCAGATACAGGAAACCCCATCCACCTTCAGGCTACTGCAGTTCCGGTTGCAGAAACGCTCAAACTGCAACAGCCAACTACCTTTGAGTTATTATCTGCAGCTCTGGAAAAGAATAATTTTCAGGTAGCGATTGATTTACTTGAATCACTCGAAAAACGGGATAACGAAAGTTATCTGACGTTTGGGGAAATGTATTCGAGAGCTCTTGTTGGTCGGGCCAAACAGCTATTAGCAAGCTCTCCACTTAAAGCAGAAGTATTGTTGCTTAAAGCTGCCGAGGTAAATCCTAAAAATATTGAGGCTCATTTTAACCTTGGTAAAATTTACATTCGATCCAAAGACTACACGCTAGCGATCGATGCATACCAGAATGCCGTCACGCTGAATCCGAAATTATCTGACGCATTATTCAACCTTGGTTTCATTTACGCAACAATTGGCATGTATGAAGATGCAGAGAAGCTCTATGCGCGTCTTGTTCCGCTGGATCCCACATATCTTGACAAAGCACTTTTTAATCTGGCTGTCGTTCAGGAAAAACTAGGCAAAAAAGAAGAGAGCTTAGCAAATTTAAAAATGGCAGTAACAATCAGGCCGGAGAATAAAAAAGCCCAAAGTCATTTGAAATTGCTTCAAGAGGCTGTTGAGGAGGCTCGTAATTGATAGTAATCAGAACGCTTTTTATGCTTTTATTATTGATCTTCAGCCTTTTATGGGCTTCTGGTTGCAGCGTGATTGCACCCGATACTTCCAAAGACAAATCACCGTCAGAAGATCAGGCAGTGCAGATATCTCCCTCAGTAACAGATGTTGAAAAATACTTTACCCACACCATTAAATGGGGGGGAGAGTCCCTCATACGGATCTCTTGGTGGTATACTGGTTCAGGAAAAAATTGGTTGCAGATAAATGAAGCCAACCCCTCTATAGACCCCAGACGAATTAAAATCGGCGATTCAATTCTAATCCCCGAAAAGCTCTTGATAACAAATAAACCGATGCCAATCAACTATCGTGGACCTGTTGCTATAAAAACAATGGAGAAAGTAGAACCATCCGGAGAACTTCTCCCAAAAACTGAAGAGGTAGAGCTTTTTGGCCCAATTGACATTGAGACGCAGACAGATCAAATTGAGGGGAACAGTCCTTCGCTGTCCTTAGAGACCATAGAGTAGAGCAAAGTGCAGCCCATAAGGTACGCTTTCATGTCGCGATTTGAATAAAGCAGAATCCTTTTGCCATAAAATCAGACACTACTGTATTGTTTCTGATTCCTCGGGTCAAACTGCGATTTTTCTGATAACTCCTCAAAAAGTCGTCTCTCTTCATTACTCAGCGACTCCGGTATCTGAATCACTATTTCGACGATGATGTCACCTGCACTATTAGTTTTCCTGGGAAGCCCCTTTCCTCGTAATCGAAATCGTTTTCCAGCAACGGTAGATGGCGGGACCGTAAGCGTCACATATCCATCAATCGTCTTTACAGCGATACTGGCACCGAGTGCTGCTTCCCATGGAGCTACCGGAACTTTTGTCTCGAGATTATAGCCATTTATTTTAAACATTGTATTTTTGCGAATGTTAACCTTCAACAGGAGATCTCCTCCGTTGACATGCTCCTTGTAAATATCGGGAAGGCGTATTGTGGACCCATCAGTCACACCTCTGGGAATCCTGACATTGAGCGTTCTTTCTCTGGTTTCAACGTGTCCATCTGGGTTAACAAAACTGGTTTGAAAGGAAATGGTTTTTGTTTCAGAGTTCAACAACGCCTGTAAGCTCAGGGTAATTTCTGCCTCATAGGAAGGCTGACTGCGATTTCGATTAACACCGGTCTGGTATCCAAAGGAATCGCCTTCTGTATAACTATTGCCAAAAATATCTCTGAAAAAATCGCTGAATGTCTCATTGTCTTCTGGCCGATAATTCCTGCTGGAGGATGAATGGGAATTGTCATGGTGCATATCACCATGCTTCCAGTTTTCGCCGTACAGGTCGTAGAGCTTTCTTTTTTCAGGATCTTTCAGGACTTCGTTTGCCTCATTTATATCTTTGAAGCGGGTCTCTGCTTCCGGCGATTGGTTAACATCAGGATGATATTCGCGCGCACCTTTTCTGTAGGCGCTGCGAATCTCATCAGCTGTCGCACCTTTTGGAACTCCAAGTACCTTGTAATAATCTCTGTGAGCCACGCTATCCCTGCTGTTTTTCTATGATGATATTCATTAACATTTAAGCTGCATAACGGTTCCATGTAAAACTGCCCAACCTACGTCAGTATAAAATAAACACAAATATTACTTTATCAATATATTATTTATAGTAATTTTACATTAAAATCATTTTCAAATGATTCGTAACCCATTTCGTTAACTGCCTATCACTAATTTTGAATAAATCAGATGACTGTTTCCCTGTATTTTACCATTTGAACTGTGGCGATAATGGTTAGTAATGACATATGAAAATCTATTGTAGATTCAATTATTTTCGGATATCGTTCGGCTAAACCTGCCATTTGACACGTGGCATCATTTCTTATTTACATCAACCATATACAACTAAACGTTATGATCTTTTTTAATTTAATTGCCACACTGCTTTCAACAGCGTTCATGAATTTGCTCTGGTCAAAACAGGTCATGGCTGAGAGTTTATCAACAGCCTCAATGAATAAGAATATAAAAGAATCACTGCTCCCTCTAATCAATGTCATATCACAAAATCTATGGATACAAGGTACGCTTGTAATCCTGTTCACATTTATTATAGCCTCATTCATCACCTGGTTATTATTCAAGATAATTGGCGGAATCACGAGAAGAACCAATTTTTTGCTCGATGACAACATTGCCACATTATTACGACCGCCGCTTTATTATACGCTTGTGGTTGTAGGTATTACTGCAGGTCTTGACCTGATGCCGCTGTCAGTCAACTTTAAAATTTTCTCCCAAAGAATTATTCAAACGCTCAATATTCTTGTCTGGCTCATATTTTTAATCAGGCTGTCCACCCTGCTGCTCACTCGCCTTGCCGGACTTACCCACAAATATGCTTTCATTCAGCGCCGGACCGTCACCCTTTTTGATAATCTTGCCAAGATAGTTATCTTTGGTGCCGGTATTTACCTGGCCTTTGTCATCTGGAATATTGATATGACTGCCTGGCTGGCATCTGCTGGGATAGCTGGTATCGCCATCGGTTTTGCCGCAAAAGATACGCTATCAAATCTCTTCAGTGGTGTCTTTATCATAGCGGATGCCCCCTATAAAGTAGGAGACTTCGTCGTGCTTGACAATATTGGCCGAGGCAAGGTGACCACTATTGGCCTTCGCAGCACCAGGATACTCACAAGAGATGATATTGAAGTAACCGTTCCAAACTCGATCATCGGTAACTCAACCATCATAAATCAGTCAGGCGGTCCCAACGAAAAAATGCGCGTAAGGCTCAAAATTGGTGTCGCCTACGGCAGTGATGTGGAGAAGGTGAGCAAGCTGCTGCAAAAAGTTGCGGAAGAGGAATCTCAGGTTTGCAAGGTGCCGGCACCACGGGTCAGATTTCGGCTCTTTGGGCCTTCGAGTCTTGATTTTGAACTTCTCTTCTGGGTTGATCACCCGGAACAGCGGGGACGTGTGCTTGACGCTCTCAATACCGAGGTATACAAAATGCTCAATATCGAAAACATTGAGATTCCATACTCAAAACAGGATATATACATAAAAGGATTACCTGAACAACTGGCAGCAGTATCTTCCAATACTCATGAAAACAACCATGTTGAAAATCAGCAAACCAAAAAAGAGAACTACTGATAGCTTTATTTTCATCCGACCGCCGGCAGATCACATACAATGAATTCCTTTACTCTCAAGCCCATCCCTAAAATAGAATTTGGACCCCATTCAATAGTCAGCCTACCCCATCATGTTGAGCAGTTTGGTAGCAAGGTCCTTCTGCTGACGGGGGCTGACTCTTTGAAACGAAGCGGTTACCGGGAGCGTATCCATTCATTGCTTGATGAAAATAACCTGAGCCTATCTCATGTGGAAATAGATCAGGAGCCGTCACCGCAACTGATTGACGCAATAGTCACAGAACACCGTGCAAAAAATATTGATGTCGTAATCAGCATTGGAGGAGGCAGTGTTATCGATGCCGGCAAGGCCGTCTCAGCGATGCTACCGAGTGGCCATCCGGTAACACAATACCTCGAAGGTGTCGGCAGCAAAACACCAACAGCTGAAAAAATCCCATTTATTGCAATACCGACAACTTCAGGGACTGGCAGTGAAGCAACGAGCAATGCAGTAATAAGCCAGAGCGGTAGAGACGGTTTTAAAAAATCCCTTCGTCACGACCACTATATACCCAACATTGCGCTTATCGATCCATTGCTGATGCGCACCTGCCCTCCTGGTATCACTGCTTCCTGCGGAATGGATACCTTTTCTCAGCTGGTGGAAGCCTATCTTTCAACAAAGAGTACACCAGTTACCGATGCAATTGCCTGGCGAGGCATCAAATCTGTACATCAATCACTGATCACCGTATATGAAAATCCTGAAAACATAGACGGTCGCAGTCAGATGGCGCTGGCTTCTCTTTGCTCAGGCATTGTTTTAATGAATGCCGGACTTGGAGTTGTTCACGGACTGGCACCGGTGCTCGGATGCCTTTTCCCGATATCGCATGGCGTTGTCTGTGGCACCCTGATGGCCGCGGCCAATGATATCACCCTAAGAAAGCTTGAAACTGAACGGGAAAATCATGATGCACTCAGAAAATACACCAAACTTGGTAAATTACACTCATCCAGGCCAGGCAAGAGTGATGAATACTATCGAAAAAGCTTCATCGAATATCTCTACACCCTCACTTCAACCCTGAAATTGCCCAGACTCTCAGAGTTCAATGTTACGACAGCGGACCTGGGTGAAATAACCTCGGCATCATCTAACAAAAACAACCCGCTCTCACTGACCAACGAAGAAATCATTAAAATTGTAGAAAGCAGGCTCTAGTACCTTTTGCTCACGCTAAAAACCCAGCCCTACTCCTTATCGCTGTTCCTCCAGCTCTTATCATCCGCGCTTGCGAAGCTGTAACGCTCCGATAATAATCAATATGAGAGGCCACCAGGTACCAGCAAAATCTTTGACCTTCCCTAATGGCAAAATATCAAGATTTGAGAGCAGTAAAAGTGCACCAACCAAAATAAGGATAACGGGCCCAAAGTTAACTCGCATATTTTCCATTGCCTCCGATAACTATCTGCCAGATGTAGAAACAATCACAAAAGTAATCCAGTCGAAAATTATTATATCGTAATTATTATTAAAAACGGTCATCTTATACTAAACAACCATTTACACAACAAGCAATATCATTATCAATAACGTGTCGGAACCCCAGTTTAAAAATACCAAAGGACAGCAAAATAAATCCCCGGGTCATACAGATCCGGCAGATTTTCGAGTTCTTCTGAAACTGCTTTCACCACAGTTCAAAAAACATCGTCTCCGCCTCCTTTTGGGTTTTGTCGCCCTGCTGAGCGTTGATTTTCTGCAACTCATTATCCCCCAGATCTTAAAGTACGGCGTTGACGCTCTAACAGAAAACCGGGCGACCAGCGGACTGCTGTTCAAGCTCGGCCTGGTAATAATCGCCATCTCTGCAATGGTTGTAATCTTCCGTTTTATTTGGAGAAATTTGATTATTGGTTTTTCACGTTATCTCGAGCGTGCACTGCGTAATCAGATATTCAACCATATTCTCACCATGGATCAACCATTCTTTGAAACACGAACCACCGGCGATATTATGGCCCACGGTTCAAATGATCTCGGGGCCGTGCAAATGGCTTGCGGTATGGGCATGGTTGCTGCTGCAGATGCGCTCGTCCTGTCTATTGCCGCAATAGGCTTTATGCTTTACATAAACCCGCTGCTCACGGTTATGGCACTTCTTCCAATGCCGATTCTTGCCGTTTCCACCCGTCTGCTTTCCGGGAAACTTCACCACCGTTTCAACAAAGTACAGGAGCAATTCTCCTTAATCACGGAATTTGCCAGATCAGCACTAATCTCAGCAAAGCTCAGTAAGGCGTACACCCTTGAGAACGTTCAATCAGGTATTTTCGACAATCTCGGCAAGACCTATGTCAAGCAAAACATACGGGTTGCTCTGGTGCAGGGTACCCTGTTTCCTGCAGCAACACTGATCGGCAACCTCGGTCTTCTCGCTATTCTCCTTTATGGTGGAAGGCTTGTTATTCAGAAAGATATCAGTATGGGTGATTTTGTTGCATTTATCACCTATCTGCAGATGCTGATCTGGCCAATGATGGCCATAGGATGGGTCACAAATCTCCTGCAGCGAGGGTTGACCGCCTTAAAGCGAATCAACTCCCTGATTTCCGCGGAGCCAACGCTGATCGACCATCAGCGGCAATCACGTCATGATAGAATTTCCCCGGTTTTCTTAGCCAGGAATTTATCATTTTCCTACCCATCCTCAGATCGTAACCAGCTTGAAGATATCACTATTAATGTACGCTCTGGAATTATCGGAATTGCCGGCCGAACGGGAAGCGGCAAGTCCACCCTGTGCAAACTGTTATTAAGACTCTACCCTGTTTCCGATAACTGTCTGTTTTTCGGTGGTAAAGACGTTAATTCGTTGTCGCTCGACGATGTACGCTCCCAGATAGCATATGTCAGTCAGGAACCTGTTCTTTTCTCTGACACCGTCAGCAAGAATATCTCCTTTGGAGTTGGCGATGCCCAGATGAGTGGTATCGAGAAAGCAGCCCGTGACGCCCAGATACATCAGGACATCATCGGTTTCTCCTCCGGCTATGACACCATTATCGGAGAACGTGGCGTTACCCTGTCAGGAGGCCAGCGTCAGCGTCTGGCTCTGGCCCGGGCGCTGCTCTGCAACCGTCCTGTTCTTGTCATAGATGACGGCCTATCCGCGGTTGATACAACAACAGAAAATGAGATTGCAGATATTCTTCGTCAGCGCCTGACGGGCAAAACCGTTTTTATCGTTTCCAACCGTATAAAACTACTCTCCATGACCGATAAAATCCTGATCCTTGAGGAAGGTCGACTGGTCAATGAAGGTACACACGAAACACTGATCACTGAGAATGAATTTTACCGGTCCATGTACTTGAAACAGAAACAGAGCGGCAGAAGAGAAGACTGAAATGCACAACTTCGGATACACAGAGAAAGATAAATCAAGTTCCCTGGGCGATTTCCGCCTCTGGCAGCGCATCATTGTCAAATCAAAAAACTATAAACATGCTATAGCTTTAGCAGTTTTTCTCTCGCTAATAGTCACGGCTGCAACACTCTGCATTCCTTACCTGATGAAGAATGGTATCGATCAATTTATCACCGCCGATCAGTTAAGCAATAGTCTCAGGTTATCAGGGCTTAGCAGGATTGCTGTTCAGTTCGTCGTCCTCATCCTGCTGATCTTTGCTGTTACCTTCGTGCAGGTTGTCCTCCTTGAGTGGGTCGGTCAGTCTGTTATGCACCACATTCGACAGGAACTGTTTGCCCATCTATTAAGCCTCGACCTGGCCTTCCTTGACACCCAGCCAACCGGCCGGCTTGTTACCCGTCTGACCAACGATGTACAGAACATGCATGAGATGTTTACATCGGTAATGGTCACCTTGTTCAACGATGTTCTTCGTCTGGCAGGAATCCTGGTGGTTCTTTTTTTCATCAACGTCCGCCTTGCACTAATGATGCTGATTTTCGTTCCACTGTCTCTTTTGATAACTGTTATCTTCGCAAAACTCGCCCGCGAGAAGTTCAGGGCAATTCGCAGCCAGCTTTCCCGTCTCAACAGCTTTATACAGGAATCGGTTTCCGGCATTACTATCATTCAATTGTTCGGCAGGCAACGTTCCTCCAGGGATCATTTCTCTGCCCTGAGTCGAGAGTATTTGCAGCGAACACTTACGCAAATCAGGCTCTTTGCGGCCTTCATGCCACTGACCGAACTACTCAGCTCCACGGCTATTGCCCTTATTCTCTGGTATGGCGGTACCCAAATCATCGGTAGAAACCTTACCATTGGAGAGCTTGTCGCCTTTCTTGCCTATATGAGACTTTTTTTTCAGCCCTTAAGAGAATTGTCACAGAAATACTCTATCGTTCAGTCGGCACTCGCTTCAGCCGAGCGGATTTTTAACATGCTCGATACAGAACAACAGATCAAAGAAGTGGACTCCCCGGTTTCCATAAGCGACATCAAGGGGAGACTCCATTTTAATCACCTGACCTTTGGCTACGAAGCTGGCAAGCCCGTGCTGCATGATCTGTCCATGGTTATTGAACCCGGAAAAATTGTTGCCATCGTCGGCACTACCGGTTCAGGAAAAACAACACTTATCAGTCTTCTCATGAGATTTTATGAGCCGCAGAGTGGGACAATCACCATTGATGATGTTAATATCGATCAATTAAGACTAAAGGAGCTGCGCTCTACCATTGGAGTTATTCTCCAGGATGTGTTCATCCTTCAGGACACGCTTCTGGCCAATATTGTCATGGACAGTGGCCGCTCTCGAGACTATGTACTGGAGGTGCTTAAACAGACTGGGATGTCGCGTTTTCTTGACTTGCTGCCAGATGGCCTGGATACCATAATCGGCGAGGGAGGTCATGAACTCTCGACGGGTGAAAAACAGCTGTTGTCGTTTGCCCGTGTTCTTTGTCGTAACCCTAAAATCCTTGTACTGGATGAGGCTACAGCTTTTATTGACTCGGTGACGGAGGATATTCTCGAAGAGGCCATCGAAGACAGTTTTTCAGGAAAAACCTCCATTATTATCGCCCACCGTCTCTCAACGATTCGCAGGGCTGATCATATCATCGTTATGGACCATGGGAGTATCATTGAACAGGGCAGTCATAGCGAACTCATTGCCAGGTCCAGCCGTTACGCAGAAATGATCAAGCTTGATATTCAGGATTAAAACGCATAAAAGCTGCGTTAATTATTAATTTACTCAGCCTATCCTTCACCATAAGGTACGCTGAATATAAAAGAGTTGGTAATCGATGAATCCCGGAAAAAGTCCGAACCATCTGCTCTGGTGGGGCAGGTTTGATCCTGATTATTCAAGAAACAGAATCATCAGAAAAATTCTCCATGAATCCGGTTATAAAATAACAGACTTCAGACCGCGAATATCGCCTCTTGGAGGAATTGAATCTCTTCTTGCCCGGCTCAAAAAACCCGATGCAGTCTGGGTCCCTGCTTTTCGTCAACGAGATTTTCACCCTGCACGCAGATATGCAGACAAAAACAGGATCCCGCTCATCTACGACCCGCTTATCAGCGGCTGGGACAAGGCCATATACGAGAGAAAAAAATTTCCAGAAACAGACAGGAGGGCTATTAGACTTTTAAGATGGGAACAGTCCATGTTTTCAAGGGCAGATCTGGTTATCGCCGACACAGCGCTTCATGCCCAATTTTTCATTGAAACACTCAATGCTTCCCCTGAAAATATCCATGTTATTCCTGTTGGAGCTGAAGAACCATTATTCTCTGAACAACCATATGAAGCCTCCCAGCCAACAGAGGTTCTCTTCTTTGGAAGTTTTATCCATTTGCAGGGACCTGAAGTTATAATCAAAGCTGCCAAGCTGGTTCCTGAACTGAAATGGACCATGCTGGGGAACGGTCCACTTCTTGAAAGCTGCCGAAACCTGGCTGAAGGTATGGACAATATCAGGTTTGAGGACTGGCTCCCCTACCCGGACCTTCCTGGACGAATCGGCAAGGCCGATATCCTGCTTGGCATCTTCGGTCAATCGCCAAAGGCTGGCAGGGTTATCCCGAATAAAGTCTATCAGTCCCTGGCGTGCGGTCGGCCGCTCATTACTCGCCAGTCAGGTGCCTATCCAGCCAGTATCACCGATAATTCCGACAATGGCATCACCTTCATTCCCCCTGGAGACGCCCCGGCGCTGGCAGCTGCCGTAAGGGCCATGGTGGGATCTGAAGTCCCACTTTCACTGAGGTGTCATCAGGCCAGACAGATCTATGAACGCTGCTTCTCTGAAGAAATGGTAAAAAAAGCGCTTCATGCCGCTCTTGAATCACTGCAACTGTAACCAGCCTGAACATACCTGAAACACTCATGGACTGATCATCGGTTTTGTAACGGCAAAAAGCTCGTTATCTACTGCACTGATTGTTTTCGGTGTCATACTTTCAGGAGGGTTTTTCATTGCCGGAACAATTTTGCTTCGGGTACACAAGGTAGGAAAAAGGTCGGCTACCGGTGATCCATCTTCTTGAAGTAACGCCTGAAAATCCAATAGGGAATATAATCAGGCTTAACGTCTGAACAGAGACTCAACGAATAATTAAAACAGACCTGGTCACGTTTTGACCAGGTCTGGAGTTGTTCGAACCACGTTTCCATCAATCTTCGAACGGCCGGATCTCCAGCGCTTCGAATCATCATTCGGGCATTGATATGAGGAAACTGATCACGATACCCACTCTCCAGATAATGATTGTATTGGCGTGCTAACAGTGTCGTATCGTCCTTTTCTTGGTCAATACATTGTTTTACTTCTGATTCCAGGGAGAACAGGAAGGGATGAAGCAGGATAGAGAAAGTGCTTCCTGGAATAAGGGCATGGGCGAGATAGACGTCAAGATCACCGCGAATGAGGATATTGGCATCGCTATAGACACTCAGGTCGTAGCCGGTGTCGACCAAATGATTATTAATTTTGTAATAACGTGATAGACGAATAGGATCGAATCCCCGTTCATTGTCAAGAAGCCGTACGTCCCAGCTGCTGCTTTTCAGATCCGGATTATCCGTATAACAGACATAATCCCAGTTATCGAGCTTTTGAGGAATCTCATTGAGCTTGTCATAATCTCCAACGAGGATTGTATAAAAAAGTTTTTTCCTTGATGTATATCGGTTTTTTGAAGCGATGGACACGACCATCGGGCGTAAAATAAAATACTTCAGGTTATAGATAGCCAGAAGTCTGAATAAGCCGAGACCGCCACCATTATTGCGGTCATTTATCTTTTTTAGATGCTGATAGTATTTCATTTCACACGGCAACAATAAATCTGGTTAGCGACTTTTTATCAGGGATCAACCTTACCATTATTATTTGTTCTCTCAACAAACAATTGATAAGGAAGCCGTTGAACAAGCCTGCCACAATGTAGTATTTTCCGTTTTTTTTCGAACAGATAGAGGTAATATGGTATATTTTTTTTGACATTTCTATCGATGCGGGTTACCCCTATTTAAGCTTTTAATTAATTTCACCATAACCTCAAATGACATGTTACCGAAATGAAGAATTTAAAGAGAATCACAATGAGACGAGCAAACCTTGTCCCGCTTATCTGGATTTTTCTTCTTACAATTGTAACCGTTTCGCATGCTGACAGTACGGAGGATAAAAGCTGGACGGCAAGAGATGCGGTTATCTTTGCATTACAAAACAGTCCGGACAGTAGAATAGCAGCCCAGCGTATCAGTGCAGCGATCGCTCAGCGTGACATGGCCGAGTCATCATTCCGGCCTCTACTGAACCTCTCTGCCGGTTATGATCAAACCAACAACCCTTTGTATTCATTCGGCAATATACTTAACCAGGGAAGTTTTAATGAAACCATCGATTTTAACAATCCAGGAAGAACCGATAATCTCAACATGAAGGCGGAGTTGCTTTACCGTTTTTATAATGGGGGACGTGATGAAGCGGGAATTAACGCTGCAACCTCTAACCAGCTGTCAACTGAGATGGATCGCAAGACCACCTATCAGCAGCTTGGCTATGAGGTTATCAGAGCCTTTCAGCAGATTTCCCAGGCTCAGGATCAGGTTGCTGCCAGAGAGGCTGAACTGAAAGCCATAAAAGCCTCACTCGCTGTCGCTGTTGCACGATATGAGGCTGGTGATTTATTAAAAGCCGATATGCTCAATTTCGAGGTACAGAAATCACGGGCGAGCGAAAATCTGATTATCAGTCAGCACCAGCTTGAGTTATCAAAAAAGATTTTTCTCAACCTGCTTGGCCTTGAACACGGCTCTACACTGATCGACACCGAAACAGATTACATACAAACGGTACCTGCTCAGGACAGCTATGAACAGCGACCTGAGATCAACAGTCTCGAGGCCCAGCTTTCCCGGGCTGAAGCGGAACTTCAGCGCAGTCAGGGGCTGCGATATCCCACCTTGGACGGGTTCGCAAGCTATCAATACGATTACGGATTTATAAATGATGGTTCCGGAGACTCCTGGGCTGCCGGCCTTAAATTAAATTATAATTTATATGACGGTGAGAACGCTCAGGCTGAAACAGCCGCAAAAAAAGCCGCCTACCAGGGTGTCAAAGAGCAGCTGACGAAACTGAGACTGGCAATAAATCTGGAAATTCAGCAAGCAGAGCTCAATTACAACCAGGCCCTCCAAAGACAATCTGTAACCGAACAGATGGTAGAAGTTGCCGGGGAGAGTGCCCAGTTGAGCAGAGAGCGCTTTAAGCAGGGCCTCATTTTATCATCAGACCTCATAGATGTTGAACTGCGTCTGACCGATGCTCTTGTCCGTCAATCTGCTGCCAGGGCGCATTATGAAATTGCAATTGCCAACCTCAGGCGCGCAGCAGGCCTTCAGCAATTTTCCATTACCTCAGAAGATCTTCTGGAGGATCAACCATGATGCCCATCTATCCTCGTATAATACAAATTACATGTGCAGCTCTTGTCCTAGCCGCCGTTACTGCCTGCAACGCTGACCACTCAGATTCACCAGCAGTTGTTGAGAATCTACCGACTATTCCGGTCAAGGCCATTACCGCAGAAGAAAGCTCGCCGGCACGGCAGGTTGAAATCATGGGGACTGTCCAGGCCGCCGAGAGTGCATCAATTGCAGCCAAAATAAGCGGTAACATAACCCAAATTCTTGTCAGTCCAGGATCACGCGTCAAACAGGGAGCGTTACTCGCCTCAATCAGTGCCGGGGAAATTTCTGCAAAACTGCTGCAGGTGCAGGCCCAACTTGAACAGGCAACAAGAAACCTCACGAGAGAACAAAGCCTTCTTAAAAAAAATGCCGCAACCGTTGAAATGGTAAAAACACTTGAGGAAACAAAAAAGATTGCTGAAGCAGCCTATAACGAGGCACGTACGATGTTGAGTTACGCCACCATCAAGGCTCCTTTTGACGGGATGATTACAAAAAAACACGCCAATGTCGGGGACCTTGCGACCCCCGGCAGCCCCCTCCTCCAGCTGGAAAGTGAGACTCAACTGCAAGTAATTACCCATATTCCGGAATCGCTTGTTTTAAAAATATCGATTGGCGACAGGCTGCCGATTTATATCCCTGCCGCGGAGCTAGAGATCATCGGAATCGTGCAGGAAGTTGCGCCAACAGCCGATACACGTTCAAGGACTGCCCAGGTAAAGCTGACAATTCCATCTCTATCTAAAATCAGGTCCGGGCAATTTGCCCGCGTAAGCCTCCCCGGGACAAGAGGAAGTGCTCTCCTCCTCCCTGAAACCGCACTGCAGCCATTCGGTCAAATGGAACGAGTCTTCATTGTCGTAGACCAGATCGCTCAACTCAGGCTGGTGAAGACCGGACTCAGGCATGGCAGCAAGATAGAAATTCTATCAGGGATCGAGCCTGGTGAGCAAATTGTTGTGTCTGCAGATACAAAATTGCAAGACGGTCAACCTGTCACCCTGCAATAGGCCCCAACGAGCGTTTTAATCATCATCGGTTTGTTATGGATACGAAAGATAATAAAAAAAGTGGCTTTGCAGGGAGACTGGCTGGCGCCTTTATTAACTCCAAATTGACACCGCTGGGCATCATCGCCTCACTTCTTCTTGGTGTTATGGCCATCATCATGCTTCCCCGTGAAGAAGAACCGCAGATCAAAGTTCCAATGATCGATGTCATGGTCGCCATGGAGGGGGCCACGCCAAAAGAAATAGAAGAGCAGGTAACCATACCAATGGAAAAACTGCTCTACGAACTCCCTGATGTCGAATATATCTACTCAACCTCCATGACCGGTCAAAGTCTGCTGGTTGTCAGGTTTTATGTTGGCGCAGACCTGGAGACAGCCATTGTCAGGTTAAACCAGAAACTGGCAACCAATTACGATCGAATTCCGCACAATGTATCCCGTCCGCTTATTAAACCACATACTATCGACGATGTGCCGATTCTTACGCTGACATTTCATAGCAGTCATTATGATCACTATACCCTCCGAAGACTCGCGGCACAGGTTGATGATTCAGTAAATAATATACCTGCTGTTGCTGAAACAAAATTAATTGGGGGGACCAAACGACAGGTCAGAATCCGTATTGACCCGCTGCTGCTTACAGCAAGGAATCTCTCGATCAATGAGCTTATACCGGTTTTGCAGCAGGCCAATCTTCAAAGTTTCTCTGGTAACCTGGTCAGCAGCAATAAAGAATATCAGCTGCAGACCGGCACATTTCTGACAAACACTGACGAGATTGGCAGGATTGTTGTCGGTGTCCATGGAGGAAAACCGGTTTATCTGGAAGAAGTTGCCGATATTATTGATGGAGAGGAAGAAGTTTCAAATTATGTACTTTACGGTGATAGAGGTTCTCATGATCTCGACGCAGCAGTCAGCTTATCCATTGCCAAAAGACCGGGGGCAAATGCCGTATCTGTTGTTCACTCAGTTCTGGAAAAGGTGGACAGCCTGAAGGGAACCCTTATCCCATCAGATATCGAGGTCAGTGTCACCCGCAATTACGGGGAGACTGCGGCGGAGAAATCAAATGAGCTTCTGCTGCATATGGCCATTGCCGTGTTCGGGGTGGCCATTCTGATCCTTGTATTCCTTGGATGGCGCGAGTCACTCGTGGTTATGCTGGCCATTCCTTCTACCCTGGCGCTGACGCTTCTGGTTTTCTATCTCTATGGTTATACACTCAACAGAATTACGCTGTTTGCATTAATATTTTCCATCGGAATCCTGGTGGACGACGCAATTGTCGTCGTTGAAAACATTGTACGTCATATGAGAATGCCACAGAACAGTGATCGTTCACTTGTGAAGATCGCTGTTGAAGCTGTCGGAGAAGTCGGTAATCCTACAATTCTAGCCACCTGGGCTGTCATTGCCGCAATTTTACCGATGGCCTTCGTCGGTGGTCTGATGGGCCCGTATATGAGACCTATTCCAATCGGCGCATCAGCTGCAATGCTATTCTCTCTAATTATCGCCTTTACGGTCACACCATGGGCGGCAACCCATATCCTTAGAAAAAAAGTCCGCCATAAAAACGGCAAAGGGCATGATGACGTGCCAGATGACTTTTTCACCCGCCTCTATCACCGAATCATGGATCCCCTGCTGGCTAATGCCGGCTGGCGATTACTGTTTTTTATTGTAATCACTGCCCTGCTGTTCGGCTCAGTATCAATGGTGGGCTTTAAACTGGTTAAGGTAAAGATGCTGCCGTTTGACAACAAGAGTGAATTTCAGGTTATCATCGATACGCCCGAGGGAACACCTCTTGAACAAACCTCCCGGGTCGCTCTGGAAATGGCCGCGGTCATCAAGACAGACCCGGCTGTCGTAAACTACCAGGTATATGTGGGCACCGCCTCACCTTACAATTTCAACGGCCTGGTCAGGCATTATTTTCTTCGAAACGGACCAACGGTTGCAGACATTCAGGTAAACCTGCTTCCCAAGCATTCCCGTGATCTAAAAAGCCATGATATTGCCAAGAGATTACGCCCTCAGCTTTCCAAAATCGCCCAGCGTCATGGAGCAACCCTTGCCGTTGCAGAGGTTCCCCCAGGCCCGCCGGTACTGCAGACACTTGTTGCCGAAATCTATGGAGAGACCGACAGAGAGCGGGTTGCACTTGCCCAGCAGGTGAAAAACATATTTGCATCAACCGAGGGCGTCGTCGATATAGACTGGTACAGAGAAACGGCAAGAAATAAAACGATAATTACCGTAGATAAGGAAAAATCTGCCCTCAGCGGTATAACAGAGGGCCAGGTTACCCGTGCAATCCGCATGGCAGTAAGCGGTATATCAATCGATCTGTTTCACCAGCCCCGGGATAAAGAACCAATTGAGATTGTCATGGAACTCCCTCGATGGCAGCGTGCGCGAGTAGATGAGCTGTTAAATATCTCACTGCGCTCAGAAGCTGATCCAGGCGCGCCGCTCATTCCACTTCGAGAACTGGTCAATGTATCTTCTGCTGCCGTTGAACAACCGATATATCGTAAGAACCTGAAACCGGTTCTTTACGTCACCGCCGATATTGCAGGTGCTGTCGAAAGCCCCGTCTACGCAATATTTGACATGAATCGTAAAATCGGGGAGCTCGATCCGCAAAACTTTGGTGGCAGTGGAAATTCCATCACAATTTACAATCTGTTTCAACCTTTTAACGAGAATGAACCCGCCATAAAATGGGATGGAGAATGGCACATTACGCTTGAGGTTTTCCGTGATCTCGGGCTGGCATTCTGTGTTGTTCTTGTGCTTATCTACATGCTGATGGTCGGCTGGTTTAAAAATTATATCACGCCCCTTGTGGTCATGGCCGCCATCCCCTTTTCACTGATTGGAATCCTCCCTGCCCATTGGGCATTCGGGGCTTTCTTTACAGCAACTTCAATGATCGGTTTCATGGCGGGCGCAGGCATCGTCGTCAGAAATTCGATTATCCTTGTAGATTTTATCGAGCTGAGAATCAAGGAAGGACTCCCCCTGGCAGATGCGGTGGTGGAAGCTGGTGCTGTTCGATTTCGTCCGATGCTGCTGACGGCGCTGGCTGTTGTTGTTGGAGCTTCAGTAATCCTGGCCGATCCTATTTTCCAGGGTCTGGCCATTTCTTTGATGTTTGGAGAGATAGCGTCTCTGCTGGTAAGCAGAATGGCAGTTCCAGTGATGTATTTTATGGTGAAAAAACATATGCATTAGAGACATGCATCAAGATGGAACGGGTGTAATAAGGCCTGCACTTCAATAATTGAGGTGCAGGCCTTATTGTTCGGGCCAACGACAGACTACTGCAGATCTTCAGGTCTTACTATCTGCAGTGTCGGGCTGATGGGGCTATTTGCTTTATCATTAACAGTAGCAGGGAGATCGAAGGCATCAAGTCCTGGCGATGATGGAACCTGCATACCATTATTTTGCTGAACTGCTTTCTGGCGCTCTTCCATTTCGATTGATGGCAGCAGCAGAGGGTCAAGATCATTCATTTCCTTCTCAACGCGATTAATATTACCGATAACTTTCATGGCAATATCAACATCCGGATATTTCACCAGAATATCTTTGAGATTTTTTCGCGACTCGATGAGCAGGCGTTTTTTCCCTTCAATATCTGTGGTCTTGGTAAAACGAATAAACAATTCAGCAGCTTTTCTCCTGTCAGCTTTTGCCGCCTGCATCGATAACTCCTCTATCTTTACTTGAGCTTTTCCCAGGTATCCGGTATCGAGCATTTCAGTAAATATTACGATGGCACCATCGTAATCGTCCTGATCCGCCAAGAGCATGCCTTCGTTCCAACGGCGTTGGAGATCCTGCATTCTCTCAATTTTGAGGGTCTCCCGCTCAACTGCCTCAGCCAGGACCAGCTCGTCAATTTTGGTTTTCACCACCTGAATCTTATCAGCCCCAATTATTTCCTCAGGAATATTCTGGAGCAGATCCATGGCGTCCTGAAACTTTTTCTCATCTGTATACTGCATGGCCTGACTGAAGAATGAATTAAACCATTCATCGGCACGTCTGAGTGCATCTTCTTTTATGACATCAACGTTTGAGGATACCGGTGAATAAGGATAATTTTGCAGGTATTCATCTGCCTGCCAGATTACCTTATATCCGTCCTTATCAGGCTGGAAACTGAGGTAGTCCCGCATTAACCTTGAAAACTCATTAAGTTCAGGACTGCCCTTGGTACTGCGTTCCAGTATTGACAGCTGGAGCTTTGACCACTCCTCAATCCTGCCAATATTTGAGTAATCGGTAGAAATCTGATCATACTGCCCTTCTGCCGCAAAATAATCACCTGATGCCGTATAGAGATCGGCCAGTGTTTTTCGCAGCGACAATACATCAGTCGGCTGCTCTTTTGAAACAGACATTTCGTCTACAATCTGCTGGTAAATTTCAGCTGCCTTTCCCTGCTGGTCCAAGTAGATCAAGGCGTTGCCATAAAGAATTTTTGTTTTCAGATCAACCCGCTCGACCTGGTATTGGGGAATCTTCAGCCAGACCTGAACTACTTCATCATATTCTTTACTGGATGAGTATCGTTCAATCAGTGTCTCTACCTGATTAAGGTCTGCCCCCTCCTCGCGATGTTGCCAGCCAGCGGCCTTATCTTCAGTTGCTGACAGCATTCTTCCGCAGATACTATCGAGAAAGGCTATATCCATCTTCTGGAGTTCAAGTACATCCTCGGTGCGAAGAAGTTCCGCTTCAGAAATTACATTTCTCTGCAACAGGTCATCATAAAGTCTGTCATACCCATTCAAGACCTTCTGAAGATCACGAAAACAGCGGACCATTGATTCACTTTGTTCATCATTCAGTCTCATGACCACAGATTGTTGATCAAGTTCTTTCCAGCGCTCAAGTTTCCGGCCATACTCAAAAATTCGATCGTTAACATAATCGATTGATGGCAGAACCACCGCTGATACCAGAGCTGGCTGTCCGGATACCGTTTCAAGTATCGGCGGCTGAATAGGCTGTGGTGTTATTTTAATATCAGGATAGCCGCTATCCTCTGCTGACGGCTCTATCCTCGCTTCTGATATCTGGGTTTGATCTGGGTAGCTGTCGTTTTGTTGAACCGGTGGCGGTTGGATCCGCCTCTGGGTGCAACCTGCCGCCGCAATCAAGAAAACCACAAAAAGGGTTAGGATTTTCACTTTGTTCATTTGATTATTCACTCATTATTATGTCAGAGACCGGTCTGAAAATCAGACAACTTCCTTGAATACTTATGTTTGAAGAGATTGTAATAACCTATCGGAGAAAAAGCAAAAAGAGTTTACCGAATTGATTGCTGTTTGATGATTTTCAGATGATTCTTAAAGATCTTCTGCAATGATACCGACTGTGCTGTTATGAGATGGTTTATCAAGCAACCAGAAAGGAGCATAATCCTGACCGGCTTTGAAGCCGCTATCCTGTTCTATAGTACCAAACGTCATGATAGAAGGTTGATAGCGGCTAACCTCGTCTATCTTTCTGGGTGGATTAACGATGACGCCGCCTGCATCTGCTGATACGCTAAGATTAAATTGACCAATCTGGTCTCTTTTAAGGCTCAACCCGTAAAAAGAAAGGTCAACCGGATCGAGACTGGCTCCATAACCGTTTTCCCTTATCAGACTGTTGACAATATCTACCCAGGCCGGCAGAGCACCGGAAGCACCGGTAATTCTGGTTGTACCCTTTCGCATGGCCTTATTGTCATCATAGCCGACGTAAACTCCGACCGAGTATCCTCCCGCAATGAGAAACGAATGCCCATCACTGTTCAGTGCGGGCAGATATCCGAAAAAAGAGGCATTGGTGTAGCGGTTAGCGGTTCCCGTTTTACCAAGTAACGGAACGGACAGGGAGAGCTCCTCAGAGTCATTTGTCAAGGCATCATCGCTGGTTAGCTTCACGTGTTTGTCAGCATATTTCCCGGTCCCGAATTTTATTGTGTTCTCTAGAACATGCCCGAGGACGAGAGCAGTTTTGGGTGAAACGACCTTTCTTTCTTCAGGCTCAGGCCGATACAGCACGACTCCATCCTCAGATTCAATGCGGTCAAGAACAGCAAGACTGTTATTGAGCTGGCCACTTTCTTCCTCGAAGACTGTAGCAACGCCCGTCACCAAAGCTTCATATATCCTGGTTGTCTCGAGAAGTGTCACCACGTTTGAACCGAGCGGAAAAGACAGAACCGGTTCCATTTTACTTTCAACACCCAGTGCTTTGCCAAAAGCCAGCAGATAATGAAGACCGACAAGTGTTCGATAATCATGGACATGCTCAAGCACTTCCATGCTGTATGGAAGGAGCTTCTGCATGTTCTTAAATTCCTGACCAACAAGTTCCTTGACGAAATCATGGGTAGCAACAGAAATTACCCCCCCGAGCCTGATGGTCTCAACAAACGCCCGCCGTGATCCTTCATCAAGGCGGTAAAGATATTGCTGCACCTCATTTTTCCCAAGCGGCTGAGAATCAGCATCCACAAGAGACTGATAATCAAAGATATAACTGTTCTTTAAACGATTATAAAACAGTGTTGGTTTTTTCGAGCCATCGTTTTTGGTATCAGGGTTAATCCAGGTTGAAAGATCGAGCACTTGTTCTAAATATGTTTCCAGCTCTCGTCTCATTCTGGAAAGAGACAGGAAATTCCTGGACAGTATATTTCTGCGCAGAAACAGTTCTTTTTTCTCAGACTCAGACAGTTTCTTACCACTGTTAAGCTCGACGGATATCTGCTTCCTAAAATCCCTGAACCCGAGCCCATAATGAAGAATTTTAAGCGGTTCATAGTCTGCATCCAGTCCCTCAAAGACCAGATCAGGATTGATATGCTCAAGAGTCTTGTGATATGCAGCCTTGCGCAATAAATCCTGATTAAGAATAATACCGAATCGATCACGCAGCCGTGCCTTAAACATACGGTACGGCTCCGTTTCTCCGTCTACTACTCGTGGAGCCAGATCAACCCGGGAGGCTACCTCTTCAAGGCGGAGCCTGCCCAGGTGATCACAGAGATGAGTTGTCAGCCAGACGGCGGCAAGGTTTTCTGAACGAACCCCGGCCCAGCTCATGGACACAAGCTCGTTGTCGCTATGATGATCTGGTCGAGGGAAGTATGGCTGATTCTGGTAGACAAAAACGTCTCGTTTGTTTTGCAACAGATCAGCACTGTTCCATCCAAGCTGAAGGGCTGCCCCAAAGACAAATGGCTTAAATGATGAGCCCATTGTCCGTTTTCCATATACCGCCCGATTAAAAAACCTGTTTTCAATACCACCGGCAACTGCTGCAATTCGACCATGCTGCATGACAATCGCGCCACCGTTTACCAATGGAAATTTTTCCAGGTCCAGGGCAGCTCTGCCATCTTCATCAATGTCTCTGATACTTGCCCATATTCTATCGCCTTCATTGAGTTCGGTTATTAATGAGCCGTAATCAGCTTTGGAAGGCTCACTCCAGCGCTGGTTCTGCCATTTTACCCGGGCATCAACAAGCCTTTCAAGCCCTTGGCGATCAATGAATCCTCTCCCGACTTTACTGCCGAAATCCACCTCAATTTCAACTATCTCACCATCAGCCTTGACAGAGGCCACAGTACCGAAAAGAAAGGCATGTTGCTCAAGATTAAGGTCTCCCTGGTAATCAGTATTTCCCAGTTCAGCCTGTACGTCCGTGCGCTCATACCCCCGCAGTCGAACATCCAGATAGGATAACTGTTTTCGCAACGCATAGAGCGTGTCCTGCTGAAGGGTTTTCTGAACGGTGGTAATTACCTTGATGCCTGAAGTGGCAATATTATCTATCCCATGCGCGGCCAGGGCATCGACAACCTGATCGGAAGCAACCGCATCGGTTACAAGTTCCATGACATAATCAAGTGCATAACCGACCGAACCCTTGTTGAAGGGAATTTCCGTTCGAGATAATTCGTTATAGCCAGCTTCGTCAATCATCCCCAGACCGCGCATGTTTCTAAGCACATATCCAACACGCGCCTTGCCACGATCCACTGCCTGTCTGGCAGCTTCGCTGGTTCTCTTTATAAACGGATTGTAATAATTGGGACGTTTAACACTACCGGCAATATAAGCTGATTCGATGGTGGTAAGATCTTCGGGATTCTTGTCAAAATAGTAACGGGCTGCAACACCAAGTCCAAGCCCATTTCCACTCACGTAAAACTGGTTCACATAAAACTCGAGTATCTGTTCCTTACTGTAATGATATTCAAGCCTGAGCGCATAAATCAGCTCTTTCATTTTTGCCTGAAATGAACGATCCTCGCGCTTGAAAAGATTCTTGGCCGTTTGCTGAGTCAGGGTGCTGCCGCCCTGTACAATCCGTCTTGCCTGAATATTTTTTATTGCCGCCCTGGAAATACCGACAACATCGAAGCCGAAATGAGAAAAAAAACGGTTGTCTTCCGAAGCAATTAACGCATCAACAAAAGATTTTGGAATGTCCTTGTATTCAATATACTGACGATGTGCATCTGCAAAAAAAACACCGAGCGGTGAGGTTCCGTCATTATAGAAAACAGGACTTTCCTTGCCGAGGATGCGGCGAATATTCTCCTCTGAAATCTCTTCACCCGGCTCTACTACGACAACCCAGTAGAGGCCCCCAGCTGCACTGAGGCAGACGAGCAGGAGCGACACAACCAATATGTAAAAAAGTTTTTTGATCATATATCCGATAAAAATCCGTCAGAATGGACAGGTTTTCTCATAAAGATAGCCCATCAAGAAGGTTTCCAACTCAATTTTCTTGATTTACTTGCCCCATCAGGGTTAAATAGGTTAGTTTAACCTCTCACCGAAGGTAGTGAGAATGTACATTGTTACTTAAGATATCTCAACCTGCTTTTAACGTTCTGCCGTGCTACCTTAATGAGAACTGTTGAAGCTTATATTCTGTTAATAACATATGGTGCCTGAACAAATTCGTCTACCGATCTTCTGCAGCTTGTTTTTACTGTTAGTACTTGCAGGCTGTTCTTCAACTAATCCTCAGTCAAACTGGTTACATGAACAGGCTCAGGATTCAATTTCCGATTCAACAGCTGAAATTCAGGACCCTGATTTAACAGAAATTGAATCTGAATCTGAGGTTTGTCTGGACCAGGAACTCGAAGCCCTGCGCCTGACCGGTGCATGGGATGACCCACGATCTTACACCAGCCAGCAGACGCCTGCGGGAGATCTTGGTGAACCTGAGATCTCATTTGATTTTCCGATTACCGTCAATCGTCAGGTCGAAGTCTATATTAATCTGTTCCAGGGAAAACAGCGCAAGTATTTTGGTCGCTGGCTTGCCCGTTCCGGCTATTATCTGCCGATGATGCAGAGAGAACTCGAAGAGGCCGGGCTTCCACTCGATCTTGTTTATTTGTCAATGATCGAAAGTGGTTTCAATCAGCGTGCCTACTCCCGTTCCCGTGCTGTTGGTCTCTGGCAGTTCATGAAGGGCACCGGACGCCAGTATGGTCTGGCCGTCGACAATTATGTTGATGAACGAAGGGATGCCATTAAATCCACCAAGGCAGCAGTAACCTATCTAAAGGATCTCTATAATGAATTTGGTGACTGGTATCTCGCCGTGGCTGCCTACAATGGAGGTCCTGGAACATTACGTAAAGCTGTACGGCGAGCCAAGAGCACGGATTTCTGGGTAATTGCCCAGAAAAAGAGCCTGCGACTGGAAACCAAACGCTATGTACCAAAGCTTATTGCCGCAATCCTGATCGCCAAAGAACCGGAAAAATATGGGTTCACGGATATCGTCTATGAAAAACCGCTCGTTTTTGACGAACTGCTTGTCGGCCCCGGTCTCAGTATTGAGGCCGCAGCACTTTTAACAGGTGCATCGACTAAAACGCTCAAGAATCTCAATCTGGAACTCAAATCCGGGAAAACACCGCTTAATCAGGAACAATATGTCCTGAAAATTCCATCTGGGACCAGGCAGCTCGCCGAAAGCAACATGCCACGGCTTCACAGCGTTGTCAGTACAGATTACAAAACTCATATCATCAGGAAGAATGAAACGCTGGCCCAGATATGTAAACGTTATAAAATCAACACCACAACCCTTCTTAAAATTAATAATCTTAAAAGCAATAAACTTGTGGCCGGTAGCAGGTTGAGAATCCCATTTCGTACCATCCATTACCGGATTCTGCCGAAAGGAATGGCTGCATCGATTGCTGCGCGAGATGAGCTGATTTTGCATACAATTAAAAAGGGTGAGTCAATTTCCAAGATTTCCAAGCAATATCAGGTTCCCCCGGAACTTATCGTGGTCTGGAACGGGCTCTCCAGTGTACATAAAATAAGAGCCGGCCAACAGCTTGCGCTTTATCTGAGTGATGGCTCGTCATCAACTCCTGACAAGACTGTTGAACCACAACAATTTAGTGGTGGCGACAATGTCATCGTTCTCTCCAGTAAATATAAAATCGCAGCATCCTCCCCTGTAGATCAGTCAGAATATCGCTGGTATCAGGTAAAAAACGGAGATTCACTCTGGACTATATCGCGCCGATTCAAAACATCTCCTGGTGCCATAAAAAAGTGGAATAATTTAAAGTCCAACCTCATCCATCCTGGTAATCGCCTGAAACTAAAAGACGTATAGCGAGCGTGTTATCAGCCGTAACACTGACCAGATAATTCCAGCGACCTTTCTTTTTGGGCCTGCCTGTTTGTGAGATTCTATATAAATGAACCAGAAAGTCTTTCCTCAAGATCACTACCCTGATGATGTTCACATCATTCAGGATCAGTCCAGAACAATTTTACTTATTGGCACCGCTCATGTCTCGCAGCATTCAGTGGAGCTGGTCACAAAAGTTATTTCGCAGGAACGACCTGATTCTGTCTGTATCGAGCTTGACGAAAAACGCTATCAGGCTCTGACACAAGAAAAAAGATGGCAGAAACTCGACCTCAAGTCGGTTATCAAAAACAAACAGCTTTCAACCCTGATGGTTTCCTTGATGATGGCCTCCTATCAGAAGAAACTTGGAGAAAATCTCGGGGTTTCACCCGGTGCTGAACTGCTGGCTGCTGCTCAAGTGGCAAAACAGTTCGACATACCTGTCTCGCTTTGCGACCGGGACATTCGAGTTACGCTCAGACGAGCATGGAAATCAACATCCTTCTTTAAAAAAGGGTATCTGCTCACCTCATTAATTGCCGGACTTTTTGACTCCGAGGAGATCGATGAAAAAAAGCTGGAGGAACTCAAGCAGCAGGATGTCCTGACTGAGCTCATGGCTGAAATGGGTGAGTCATTGCCGGATATGAAGAGGGTACTCATCGATGAACGTGATATTTATCTTTCTGAAAAGATTAAATCGACCCCTGGCAACAATCTCGTCGCCGTGGTTGGTGCTGGCCATGTGAATGGGATTTTAGCATGTTATCATGAGAACAAATTGCACCTCATGGCAGACATCACCACCATCCCTCCTGTCTCAAAGGGCTGGAAAACTGCAGGATGGCTCATCCCGCTCATAATCATGACAGCGATCGGCATTATCGCTTACCAGAAAGGAGCTGCCGTTGCAGGAGAAAACATACAATACTGGGTTCTCGCAAATGGCATACCAGCTGCTATCGGGGCTGTAATAGCACTGGCTCACCCGGCAACGATTGTGGGTGCATTTGCTGCAGCACCAATCACCAGCCTCACACCAGTTATCGGCGCCGGATATGTTACCGCCTTTATCCAGGTAATGACCTGCCCCCCGGTCGTTCGAGAGTTTGAAACTGTCGGTGATGATATTTCATCTTTTTCAGGCTGGTGGCGTAACAAGCTGCTGAGAGTTTTTCTGGTCTTCTTCTTAACCGGTCTTGGATCGGCGATTGGGACATACATCGGCGGTTATGAGATCATTAAAACGCTCATGAATTGAGTCTTACATAAAGTTACCCAATCCTTACACTTTGAGAGTACCATGACAGAAAAAAAGACAAATCCACAGCCATTGACCAACGCTCAAAAAAAATATCTCAGGGGGCTTGGACATCACCTGACACCCCTTGTTATCATAGGGAAAGAGGGACTTGCTGACAGTGTAATCGACGCCGTTGAGACCGCCCTTGTAGCCCGTGAGCTTATCAAGGTGAAAATCATTAACACAAGCTCGGTAAGCAAGCATGAAGCAGCTGAAATTGTACCGGAAAGAACCGCTAGCTCACTGGTTCAACTCATCGGTAAAACACTTCTTATATATAAAAAGAATCCAAAAAGAAAAAAGGAAGAACAGATCAAACTTCCATGATAGCGTGGGGACAGCGGTCACCGTCTGCTGTCCCCGTCAGAGTTACATCAAGACTTTTCTTCAGTCGGGTATTTATTGCGGAACCATTCCTGCCATCCGCCTTTTAATGCATAAACCTTTGTAAAACCTTGTGAAAGGAGTTTCCGTGCCACACTGGCACTGGTGTATTCGCTCGGTCAGGCGCAATAGAGGACAATGGTCTTGTCCTTAGCATAATTTTCAGCCCAGGACTTGACATCTCCTGGCTCGGCGCGTATTGCACCTTTGATTTTAAACTCACTTGAACTCCAGTCCCTGCCTGCCCGAACATCAAGGATAACAGTGTTTTCAGAGTCAAGTCTCGACTTGAGCTCATCGATATCCATAGTATCTACGTTAACAGCAAAACTCGATGTTGCACTTCCGATCAGAAAAATGAAAAGTGCAGTGATCAATATCCTCATCCTCATACCTCCGTTTTTTTTATTGTGGGTACGTCATCTGATCGCCGATAACCGCTGATAACATTTAAAAACGTTATCAGTAAAACTGAGCCGGCTATCATCGATGCAGCGAATAATGCAGCAGCAACTACTTTCTCCTGATTAAAGAAAATTGTCAGGCTGCACAGTAAAATAATTGTACTTGAGACTAATCCAATTCCGGCCTGGTATTGTTTTTTCATGCTCATTTTAAAAGAGCCATAAAAAATACTCAGAGCCGTATAAACCAGCCAGAGCAGCAGTGATGTACGAATATACATCTCCAAAATAATGGTACCGGCGACACCTACTGCCATCATGCCGCCAATGGCTATTGCCATCACTACTATAATTCCTTTTTCAAGATAATCTTCCCATTGGCCGGCAAGCAGCTTTCTGACCGATAAAGCGCCAACACTCATTAATCCAAAGACAGCACCAAAACTGCCAGATATGACGACCATGCCCATAATCAATCTACCAGGCTCCCCTGCTATCTTCCATGCTGCTGTCATATAGGGAATTGTTGAGAACACCAATCGCTGCGGTTCAACGTATCGTGCCGATACAAAAAGCCAGCAGGCTAACAGAAAAACAGACATGAAAAAGGAAATCCTGAAAGGTAACGGCTGCTGTCTCAGGATGACACTGACTCGATCAATTCCGACAAATATCAACAGCAACGGCAACCAACTCATAACTGAAGTTTTTTCATTAATAAAATGTAACGGAACAGTCGGCTCTGAAATCAGTCCATAAACGGTAAGAGCTGTTAAGCCTGCAAAACAGCAGCAAACCGATATAACGAGGATTGTATTTTTGATTGCCACAGATAAAAACTGCATCATCAAAGCAGCTATCAGCAGAAGAAACGCAAACCCGAAGTTCGGAAAACGATAATAAAAAACCTCGTTAAATGTAAATCCGGAAGTTACCAGAATTCCCGTGGAAGCAAATAGTGCTGTGCCAATCATACCTGCCATCCCAATAAGACCGATAAGATCGGTTTTTTGTTTAGGCAACCGCTGCCTGTTTTCATCTCCCCAGCTTTCGTCCTCAATAAATGAACTGCCGACAAGCGTAATCGCTGCAAAACAGAGCAGAACCACCACCCCGATCCCTGCGCCGCCTCCCCCGCCGTTTCCTATCAGAACGAGGGCCTCAGGAGAGAACAGCCAGAAACTGGTGATACTGAGAACAATGAGCAGTGGTGGTTGCATTGCGACTCCAATCTGTTTCTTATATTGAACTCATTAACCGCCGTTTTATTCCATAAAAAAGACACCCATTGTTTATCTTTTTATAACAGGTAGATGTTATTCTTTTAAAATCATATCTTCATGATAGTCAATCCTCTACACTAATAGTCAGTTATAGTTGCCGCGCAAGTGGGTAAGAAAGGAGGGAACTCAAAAACTGAAAGATTCTTAAAACGGCAGGTTCATTGCATTCTCATGCAGGAGGGGCTCCCGGCAGCTTTCATAATCATGGCAGATTTCGTCATTTATTAATCTTGCGGTTCACGAACGATCTGCTACATTTCTTTTAAAAAGATAATGACTTTGAAATCTGGAGAAATAATTATGAGCTTTTCCATTACCCCCCTTCTCACCGGTGTCCGTAATCCTGACCAGGGTATCATGACATACCAGCAGGGATACGGAACCAGGATCTGGCTGCCTATATGGGCGTTCCTGCTCCAGGGAGAAGGAAAAAATATCATCGTTGATACAGGGCTGGATGAGAATGAGCTGATCGTACCTGCAGGGTTTACAGAAGAGACTGGACTTGAACCGGTGAGTATCATCGATGGCCTTGCTGCTCAAGAACTAAAGCCGGAACAAATCGATATTATAATAAATACCCATCTGCACGATGATCATTGCGGAAATAATATACTTTTCACAGAGGCAGAATTTTATGCCCATCGTGATGAAATCGCCTTCTGCAGGAATCCTCATCCGATCGATCATCGTTATGATGAATGTTTCATTGAGGAGATCGAATTTACAGAACTTGAAGGTGATACTGAAATAGTCCCCGGTTTACAAACCTTACATATGCCCGGACATACAGTGGGAACCCTGTCGGTAAGGGTTGAAACTGCTAACGGACCCGCCATTATCACAGGATTTTGCTGTAATAACAGGAATTTTCCTGAGAACGGCCCGGCCGTGTGCCCAGGTGTTCACCTTGATGCTGTCGCCGCCTGGAATTCAATTCAGAAGGTTAAAGCTATGGGAATTAAGATTATGCCGATGCACGAATTATCTCTCGTACCAGTTCCAGCATGAATAAGCACTACTTCAAAAACCAGAAATCCCGCAGGCTCCTGTCCTGCCAAGTCGCATCTCTTGCCCTTTTGACCTCCTGGCGTCGTTATTCCTTCAGCCACATAGCGAGCTGCTATGCTTCTTCAGTCATGCCTTGCAGGTAACCAAAATTTCGGCGCACTATTACGACAGCTGACATTTGTCATGACACTAGGTAATTTTGAAAAGGGCAGTCGGCTGGTCCTGGTCTGAAATCTTCAGGATTTCTCTGGAGGATGTTTCTGGAATTACCCTCTCCGCTTCACGATAGGCAATTTCAGGAAGATTGTTGGTCTCGCTCAGATGGGCAAGTATCACATGCTGCAGTTTCTCATGGACGATTTTTTCAAGCAATTTTGCTGAGTCTTCGTTGGCAAGATGCCCCTGATTCGAACGAACCCGTTGCTGCAGAGAAGGCGGGTACGGCCCATTTCTGAGTAGTTCAGGATCGTGATTGAATTCCAGGACAAGACTGTCTAGACCTTGTAAACGCTTACCAACCAGGGTTGAGACAATTCCAGTATCAGTGCAATACCCGAGAGACCTGCGGTCGTCACTGACGATGAAACCGACTGGATCATTGGTATCGTGAGAGACGGCAAATGAACGTATGCTCAGGTCCTGGAAGTCGAGCGTATCGCCGGTATTGAATTCCTGTCGCCTGAAAAGTTTTTTCAGACGTTTTTCGGCACCGGTAAATGTACCTTCGTTGGCAAAAACCGGAAGACTGCAGCGCCTTGACATCACTCCGACACCGTTAATATGGTCATGGTGTTCGTGGGTAACAAATATACCTTCTAAGCAATCGATAGTCCTGCCAATAGCAGCCAGTCTCAGAGCAATTTCCTTGCCGGAAAAACCGCCATCTATCAGGATTGCGGTGCTCCCGCTTTCGATAAAGACACAGTTGCCTCTGCTGCCGCTTCCTAGAACAGAAAACTGCATCAACGAACTCCTGTATGACCGAAACCGCCGACGCCCCTCTTACTCGAACTCAGCGACTCAACAACTTCAATATGGGCCTTGACAACCGGTGCCACAACCAGCTGGGCAATACGATTACCGCGTTTGATGGTGAAAACTGATCGACCCACATTGATCAATCCTATCTTGACTTCACCACGGTAATCGGAATCAATAGTTCCCGGGGCATTGACGATGGTAATTCCATGTTTTATGGCCAGTCCACTCCTGGGTCTGACCTGTACCTCGAATCCGACAGGGATATCAATTGCAAATCCGGTCGGTATCCTCTCGATATCACCAGGATTCAAATCTACAGCTTGCTCAAGCGCGGCACAGACATCCATTCCAGAAGCTCCAGAGGTCTCGTATCCAGGGATATTCAGGTCGCAACAGGCGTCAGCATTCAGCCACTTAAAACCAATTACAATTTTTATTTGTCTGCTTTCGGTCAAAACCTCACCCACTATAACGCAGAAAGGCCGGCTGTTTAAATCAGCCGGCCTTTTTGCCTTAGAACATTACAATTTAAGAGAGTAACGCTTTTCGACTCAGGCGGATACGTCCCCGATTATCAATTTCAAGGACTTTTACTTCAATCTCATCACCTTCACTGACCACATCCGTGACCTTTGCCACACGTGAAGTATCAAGTTCAGAGATATGAACCAACCCATCAGTTCCCGGCAGAATTTCAACAAATGCACCGAAATCTTTAATTGTCTTGACCGTACCTTTATAAACTGCACCGATTTCCGGCTCAGCAGTGATTGCTTTGATCCGATCCATCAACTCATCAAGATTGGTGCCGTTTGAGGTGAATACCTTGACGACGCCACTGTCATCAACTTCAATTTTCGCATCATACTGGGCAGACAATTCTTTAATGACCTTGCCGCCAGGACCGATGATATCCCTGATCTTGTCAGGATTAATCTGGTGGATATGATACTTCGGAGCATATTCAGACATCTCTGTTCGTGTTGCAGAAATTCCCTTGAGCATTTCTCCAAGAATATGCATTCTGCCCGCTTTTGCCTGTTCCAGCGCCTGGCTCATGATAGAACGATCAACACCGTCAATCTTGATATCCATCTGCAATGAGGTGATGCCGTCTGCTGTACCAACCACCTTGAAATCCATATCACCAAGATGATCTTCATCTCCAAGGATATCAGAAAGCACGACAACCTTATCATCTTCTTTAATCAAGCCCATGGCAATACCGGATACCGCACTTTTAATTGGTACTCCGGCATCCATCAAGGCCATACTGCCGCCGCAGACGGTAGCCATTGAAGAGGAACCGTTTGATTCGAGTACTTCAGAAACAACACGAATTGAATAGGGAAAATCAGAATCAGCCGGCAGGACTGCCTGGAGTCCTCTATTGGCCAGAGTCCCATGACCGATATCACGACGGGAAGGACCGCTCAGTCGACGTACCTCTCCGACACAAAAAGGCGGGAAGTTGTAATGCAGCATAAATCGTTTATGCTCTTCGCCGGTCAGCGTTTCTATCCTCTGCTGGTCACGCTCACTGCCGAGTGTTGCTGTTACAAGCGCCTGGGTCTCGCCGCGGGTAAAGAGTGCGGATCCATGGGTTCGCGGTAGATAACCGGCCTCACAACTTATCTGGCGTATTTCGTCAAATGCTCGTCCATCAATACGGCACGACTTGTGTACTATCATACCGCGCATCTGCTCTTTTCGATATTTTGAAAGCAGATCGCCAATTTCACGGCTCCGTTCACCATCGCTGTCAAGCTGCTCCCTGACCTGCTGTTTCAAATCATCATATTTTTTACCACGTTCAAGCTTGTCAGTTGTTGAGATAACCACATCCATACCGGCTGAGGCAATATCGACAATTTGCTGATAGAGTTCTTCATCAATCTGAGGAGGCTCACAAGCACGCTTCTCTTTGCCGTGGCTGGACTGCAGATCCTTCTGAATTGCGATGAGCGGCTGCAGTTGATCAAAGGCATGAAAAATCGCCTCAAGAACAATATTTTCAGCAAGCGTATCTGCTTTTCCTTCCACCATCACCACAGCCTTCTCAGTACAGGCCACAACAATATCCATTGCTGAGTTTTCAAGCTCAGAAGCCGTCGGATTCATCACATATTGTTCATCAATGTATCCCACTCTTCCCCCGGCCACCGGGCCGTCAAACGGGATATCAGACAGCATCAGTGCAGTGCTTGCACCGGTAAGCGCAAGTACATCAGGGTCATGTTCCTGATCTGCCGAAAGTACTGAAGCGATAACCTGTGTTTCTGCACTATACCCTTTAGCAAAAAGCGGCCTGAGCGGCCGGTCTATAATTCTGCAGGTGAGGGTTTCACTCTCACTGGGTCTGCCGATTTCTCTTCGAAAATAGTTACCGGGAATTCTCCCGACTGAGGCTAGTTTCTCCTGACACTCAATGGTAAGAGGTAAAAAGCCCAACTCGGGCTTATTGGTTTTATCTCCGACTGCAGTAACCAGAACAACTGTATCTCCACATCTTACGACAACTGATCCAGAAGCTTGTTTGGCAAGTTTGCCAGTCTCAATGGAAATGGTTTGTCCACCGATAGTGGCTTCAACGTTTTTCATCATAATTTCTCCAGTTACGGGGCTGCTCAGCAGTCCCGTTAATCTTTGACCGGATTATCCACCGGTCTGCTTTACTTATATTTAAATGGTATCTTGTTAAAATATAGCAACTGTTCTGAAATACACAAAAACAGTCCTATATCGAAATGGCACCAACGTGTGATGTTGGAAAAGGCGAATCCGGGCAGTTTATTGAGAACTATTGGTGACAATACACTACCCGAATTAAAGAGATCTGTCTCTGTCTCTGAGATCATCGACTGAATAGCTCAGTTGATTTCCATCGGACAGGAGATGAGAACCTATCAGGCAGGATTACTTACGTATACCCAGTTCCTGGATCAGTGTCCGGTATTTACTGATATCTTTATTTTTAAGATAATCGAGCAGACTCCTGCGCTGTCCAACCAATTTGAGCAACCCTTGTCGAGAATGATGATCTTTCTTATGGGTTTTAAAATGCTCGGTCAGATACTCGATCCTGTCTGTCAAAAGTGCAATTTGAACTTCTGATGATCCGGTATCAGAACCATGGGTCTTAAATTTTTCGATTATCTCGTTTTTCTTAACAGCCGTCTGTGCCACAACTAACCTCCAATATCTTAAAACAACGTCATTTATAATGTAATATAATTAAATTTTTCACCTGTTACCAGAATCGTTTGAAAAAAATTGAAATAGTCCCCGGTAAGCAATGTCATATTCGAAACGAAACATATTAGCCATTTCGTCTTACTATTGCAACAAATTCTGCACATCTCCGACAGATAGAAGACGATTCTTTATTTTTTCCAGAGCCCCAGGCTCAAAAAATGCTGCTCCGCTCAGTGAATCTTCCACTGAAAAGCCACCACTTCGTGTTCGGCGCAGAGAAGTCAGGTACGCTCCACATCCAAGCTTTTCGCCAATGTCGGCAGCAAGCGTTCTGATATAGGTTCCTTTACTTGAAACAACTTTTATCGCTATAAACGGATCACCACTTTCGACCAATTCTCTTTGATCTTCCCACTCCAAGGAATGGATATGGATTTCCCGAGCCGCCTTTTCAATTGAAATACCCTTTCTGGCATAATGATAAAGTGGTTTTCCCTTATATTTTACAGCAGAAAATGGAGGAGGTGTTTGTAGAATTTTTCCCTTGAACTGATCCAGAACATTTAATAGTGCATCGCCGGTATATGGCTCATCCCATTTCTTTTTTGTTATTTCGCCCTCAGGGTCCTGAGTGGATGACATGGCACCGAGTTTCAATGTAGCATAATATTCCTTATCCCCTTCCATAAAAAGCGAAATCAGTTTCGTGGCGGGCCGACCTATGCAAACGATAAGCAGACCGGTTGCAAAAGGGTCCAGTGTTCCGGCGTGACCGACTTTCTTGATACCAACGATTTTACGAACAGCACGCACCATCGCAAAAGAGGTTGCGCCTACCGGCTTATCAACAAGCAGCACCCCTGCCTCAACACCATCTACCATTTTAAAAATCCATATTGGGAAAAGTAAGTCAGGATAACTTAAGAACATGGGTGTGACAATATTCAAGCAGCTCTTTTCGTACAGCTTCAATTGAAATCCCGGAAAAGCGACATCCGGCAGCATTGCGATGTCCGCCACCACCAAATTTTTTGGCTATCTCTGCAACATCACATTCGCCCTTGCCCCTGAGGCTTACCGATACAGTATCATCTTTTGCTTCTTTCAAAAAAGCTGCAACCTTAACGGATTGGAGCGAACGCGGATAGTCCACAAACCCCTCCACATCCTGGACAATAGCCCCACTTTTCTCAAACATTTCAGATGTCACATGAATCATCGCTACCGTTTCCTGCTCATGCAACTCGAGCGTTCCGAGAACCATTTCCATGAGTTTAAAACGCTGTTGTGAGAAATTATCATAAAGGTAGCTCGACACCTTTTCAGGTTCCACTCCGCAATTGAGTAGCGATCCTGCGACTTCGAGCGTGCGCGCTCGCGTACATTCGTATTTAAAAGAACCGGTGTCGGTGACGATGGCAACATACAGGGCAAATGCACAATCATAGGAAAGAGACTGTCCAAGAGCTTCAGAAATTTCAAAAATCATCTCACCGGTGGAACTTCGGCTCGAATCAACCCATCGATAGTCACCGTAATTTTTATGTGAAAGATGATGATCGATTCCAATAAACGGGTGGATCTTCAACAGTTCATTCTTGGTCTCTCCAAGCCGATCTGCTTCACCACAGTCAAGGGCCATAGCAGCAATATCGGGGCCTGCTTCATCAAGGAAATGAAGGAGGTCATTGAAGTTGTTATTTACCCTGGAGCACCCTGGTAGGAAATCGTAAATGTGAGAAACGGGCTCATCAAGATAGGCAAAAACCCGCTTGCCCAAACCATCGAGAATATCGGCAAATCCCAGCAATGATCCGAGTGCATCTCCGTCAGGGTGGACATGAGTCAGCAGGACAAAATTGTCCTTCTCCTTGATTATCTGCAGAATCTTTTCAGGTATTCTTTTCTCGCTCATCTCTTTCTCTGGCTAAATCTGCAAGCAGTTTCTCCATCTCTTCTACCTTTTCTACTGTCCCATCATACCAAAAGTGGAGTTCCGGAGTAAACCGAAGGTTAAGCTTTTTTGCCAGATGAGAGCGCATGAACCCTTTAGCCTTCATCAGTCGTTTTTTTACTATCTCCGCGACACTGCCGCCTCGAAGCGACGTATAGTATATCTTTGCATGGGACAGATCATCAGACAGTTCGACTTGACTGATACTGATGTCCCTCAGTTGGGGGTCCCTTACACGCTGTACGATAAGGATTGAGAGCTCATTTTTGATAACATCAGCGACCCGGGTCGATCGTTTAGGACCCTGGTCTCTGCCAATACCAAACGATTCCAGTTCCTGTTTGGGGTGCCATTCTGTAGCCATAACCGTCCCCGTTAATCGAGAGTCGCCTCTACTTCCAGAAGGATAAATGCTTCAAGGTTATCACCAATTTTCACATCATTGAAATTTTCAACCCCGATTCCGCATTCATACCCTGCCGCCACTTCTTTGGTGTCATCCTTAAAACGCCTCAGGGAGTTGATTTTCCCGGTGTACACCACAACACCGTCACGCAACACCCGAACTCTGGAATTTCTCTGGATTTTACCATCGGAAACAAAACAACCAGCAATGGTGCCAACCTTGGGAACGCCAAAGGTCTCACGAATCTCTGCGGTACCAATAACCTCCTCTTCGAAGGTTGGGTCTAGCATACCGACCATCGCTTTCCTGATATCATCAAGAGCGTGATAAATAACATCATATGATCGGACATCGACATGTTCTTTTACGCCAAGCTCTTTGACTTTAACGGAAGGTCGAACATTAAAACCGATAATAATAGCCTCTGAAGCAGACGCCAGCAGAATATCCGATTCTGTGATTGTACCTGTTCCTTCATGAAGAACTCGAACCTTAATCACGTCAGTTGAGAGATCCTCAGCAGCCTTGGCAAAGGCCTCAAGTGTCCCCTGCACATCAGCACGAATAATCACTCTGAGTTCCTGAACATCTCCCTCACTCATTTGCTCAAACAATTTGTCGAGCGAGATCTTGTTGCCGGCTGCAAGTTCAGATTCACGAGCTTTCATGCTCCTAACCTGGCTGACATTCTTGGCCATCTTGTCATCAGTAACAACCGCAAATTCATCACCTGCGAGCGGCACCCCTGAGAGTCCATGGACTTCCACCGGAATGGTGGGGCCGGCAGTTGTGATGGCCCGCCCTTTGTCATCAAGCATGGCCCGAACTCTTCCGCTGTGCTGGCCGACAACAAAGCTGTCCCCGATTTGCAGGGTCCCTTCCTGGACAAGCACGGTCGACACAGGACCACGCCCCTTGTCCAACTTCGCCTCCAGGACTCGCCCTTTGGCCTTACGGGTCGCATCCGCCTTAAGCTCCAGCATTTCCGACATCAACTGGATATTTTCCATCAGCCCGTCAATGCCAATGTTCTGCTTGGCCGATGTTTCGCAATAAATTGTCTGTCCGCCCCAGTCTTCAGGGGCCAGATCAAGTTCTGCAAGCTCACGTTTTACACGATCCGGATCAGCATTGTCCTTGTCGATTTTATTAACCGCAACAATGATTGGAACCTGTGCAGCCTGGGCATGATTAATAGCCTCTCTGGTCTGATCCATCACTCCGTCATCAGCGGCAACCACAAGGATAACAAGATCAGTAACCTGTGCACCGCGTGAACGCATCTGGGTAAATGCAGCATGCCCCGGGGTATCGACAAATGTCACATCACCGGCTTTTGACCGGACGTGATAGGCACCGATGTGCTGAGTTATGCCGCCTGCTTCCCCTTCTGCAACATCTGTCTTCCTGATTGCATCAAGGATAGAGGTTTTACCATGATCGACATGCCCCATTACAGTTACAACAGGAGACCGAGATTTGGTATCGCCACCTTCTTCCTCTGCCTCGAGCATCTGCACACCAATCTCTTCAGTTATTCCCTGTTCAATCTCATAACCAAAATCACTTGCAATCAATGTTGCAGTATCAACATCAACCGCCTGGTTCATGGTCGCCATGACGCCAAGTCCCATCAGCTTGCCAATAACCTCGCTTGCCTTTAGTTTCATTTTTGCAGCGAGATCTCCAACAGAGATGGTGTCGTAAATAGTAATTTTCTTTTTACTGGCTTTCATTTCAATGGTGGACGGTGACGCCTTTCTCTCCATTCGGCCTCTGCCGCGTTTTCCACGTTTTCCTCCACGCTGGTATTCATTGTCAAAATGCGTGAATTTGACACTTTTCTTGCTTTTGCGAGCGCCTTTGGCTTTGCGATCACGGTCTTTGTCATCACCAGGTCCCCGTTTACCCTTTTTACGCCCGCGATCAGAGCTCTCGCCTTTATCTTCCTGAGGGGCAACAGCACCCAGATTTGGCCTGCCTGGTCGTGGCGATGAAGGTTTCCCCCCTTTCTTCGGCCGCGGACGCGTTGTCTTTGTAGTAGTTTCTTCTTTGGGAAGTTCAATGGTGCCGACGACACGAGCCACATTTTTCCCCTCAGCTTTCGGCTGTTTTTTATTTTTCTTTTTCTCTTTTTTATCGGCCTTTACCTCTGGCTCACTCTCGTCCTCATCAACTGCCTGCTGCTCAACAGCTCCAGAATCGATTTCAGTTTCTCCTGATGGCTCGAGCTCTTTTGCCATTGCAGGAGCAGATTCGTCTCCAGCCTCAGCAGTTTCTGTTTCTTGCTCGCTGGCTTTCGATTCACTATCTTCATCTGCTGCAAGCCCTGCATCATCGAAGGCGGCTTCTTCGGAAACCACAGGTTCGGCACTATCCTGGGCAGCACTCTCAGCTGCAGCCTCCTGCTGCGAAGGTTCTGCGACAGCTTCTTCGGCTTTTGGTCTGCGCCTGATTATCGTTGATCTTCGCCTGATGACGGTCGTTGCGCCTTCAGAAGCATCAATTCGTTTTTCAACCAGTTCGGTCTTTGTATCGTGAAGCATCGTCTTACGAATCTGGTCAGCAGTATCATCATCAACCGTTGAACTGTGACCTTTAATCTCGTAGCCACTGGCGATTAATTTGTCCGCAAGCGCCTTACTGCTCATCCCTGCTTCTTTCGCCAGTTCATAAATCCTAACCCTGCTCATTCCTTACTCCTGAAAAACCATCTTTCTCTTATTTACAACCAGTACCTGAAATCAGTCCCAGCCTGTAATTACTTGCCTTCGAAAACCTAATTCAATAGACGGAAAACCCGTCTCAATCTTCCCTCAGAGAGATTAACCTGCGACAGACACGTTTTTCTGTCACAACAATAGCCGCCTCTGCCATCCATCACCTGCGCATGATCTGCGACCGGGCCAGATGTTTTCCAGACAAATCGAATCAGATCACCTTTGAGAAATTTGCCGTGGCAAACAATACATGTCCGTACAGGCTGCTTTCCCATGACATTGTTATTTCTTCTCTTCGTCTAGCTCAGTTTCAGAAACGGAGCCATCTTCTGAAATTTCTTGTTCATCGGACAGATCATTTTCTCCATCCGTATTCTGCTCCTCAACGCCTTCCTCGACGCTTTCCTCAACGCCTTCCTCAACGCTTTCCTCAACGCCTTCCTCGACGCTTTCCTCAACGCCTTCCTCGACGCTTTCCTCAACGC
>RCNC010000131.1_pt1 | contig 40204 bp, 30 predicted proteins | sample 2041301 | NCBI WGS metagenome assembly RCNC01 (sample SAMN09708231, study PRJNA481090) | Marine sediment metagenome, whole genome shotgun sequencing project. | biome: marine sediment; feature: ocean; material: sediment; isolation source: Sewage treatment plant 13A marine sediment (STP13A) ...
ATTTCAAAGGAAAGTCTATTGCCCGGGAATCCAAATAACGTTCCACGTGGAACATCCGGGCCGGTTTGCGGCAATGTTCCACGTGGAACATTTGAACCCACCAGAACGAAGCAGATCTTCCGATACCCCGGAATATCTGAAAAACCCAGTAAGTAGCAAGCCGAATATTTCGTGAGTACGGTTGGCAGGACCGTTTCTCCATCACAACGACCTGTCGGAGATGCGCCGCCGTTGTGCGAACAAAACCGCGCGGGAAACCGCGGCCGGCCGCAGGCCGGAACGCGGAGGGACCCGCCGGTTTAGGAGCTTACAACGGCGTGCGCTCGGAGACCGGGAGTTGCGATTGAGAACCGGTCCGGCCAACAAGATCAGGTTCTTTCAAACAGGGCCACCAGGCTGGCGGGACGCCAGGGCAGGGCGACCTGGTCTTTCAGTCGAAAATAGGGGCCGGCTCCGGCTTCCCGGACCCCGTCACCGCTGAGAAAAAGGATCAGTTGGCGGGTTCCGGACATGTTTTTCCCCACCAAGTCCGTGATTTTCGCCGGTTTCATCGCCGCCCGGGAAACCACTGCCGGCCAGGCCCCGCCGGCCTCGCTGTCCCGCAGGTGATCCTCCAGACGCAATCGCAGCACCCGGGCGTTGGGCAGCTCCAGGGAGCGGATCGCCTCGCCGATGAAAACGCTCTTGCGCCGGTCCGGCTCCAGCATGGAAACCTCCAGACCCGGGCGGGCCGCGGCCAGGGCGATTCCGGGGGAACCGGCCCCCGAACCCACATCCAGCAGGGGATGCTCCGCCGACGGCGGGAGAAAGCTCAGGGCCAGCAACGGCTCGATGGCCATTTTCAGGGTCATCATCCGGTCGTCACGCTCGGCGGTGAGGCCGGCGGCACGGCGAAAACGCCGCACCATGGCGCAGTAACCGGCCAGCCGGCCGGCCAGGTCTCCGCTGTCCTGGACCCCGGCCAGGGCCAGTCCTTCCTCCACCAGGGGGAGAAACGCCGGTCCACTCATCTCGCTTCCCCCTGTTTCAGGTGGACCCTGATGGCCACCAGGTCCGCCGGGGTGACCCCGGGGATCCGGCTGGCCATACCGTAGGTTTCGGGCCGCATCCGGTTCAGCTTCTCCGCCGCTTCACGTTTGAGGCTGGGGACGTGGAGGTAATCGATTTCCTCGGGGAGCCTGCGCCCCTCCATGGCCGCCGCCTTCTCGGTTTCCCGGGTCTCCCGCTCGATGTAGCCCTCGTACTTGATCGCATAGTAGAGCCGGCGCCGCTCGCCACGGTTGAGTCCGTCCAGCGGCTCCACCGCCAGCGGCGAGGTCTCGCCGTCCAGAAAAGCTCCGGGCCGGCGCAGCAGTTCCTCGAGGCTGGCCGGCCGCGACGGGGTGAACCCGAAGGCTGCCGACACCTTTTCTGCCAACTCGCTCCGCGGCTTGACCACCATGGTCCTCAGCCGGGAACGGGCCGCGTCCACCCGGGCCTCGCTCTCTTCGAACCGCCGCAGGCGCTCCCCGGAGATCAGTCCCAGCCGTGCCCCGTGGCGCAGCAGCCGCTGCTCGGCGGTGTCGATCCCCAGCAGCAGCCGGTGCTCGGCCCGGGAGGTGAACATGCGGTAGGGCTCAGCGGTGCCCAGGGTCACCAGATCGTCAATCAGCACCCCGGCGTAGGCTTCGGCACGGCCCAGCACCAGCGGTTCTTCTGCTCCGCCAACACCGAGGGCCGCATTGACCCCGGCCACCAGGCCCTGGACCGCCGCCTCTTCGTAGCCCGAGGTGCCGTTGACCTGGCCGGCATGGTAAAGGCCACGTACCGCGCGGGTTTCCAGCGATGGGCGCAGTTGCTCGGGGGGAACAAAGTCGTATTCGATGGCATAGCCGGGGCGGAGCATTTCGGCCCGTTCCAGCCCGGGGATGGCACGGACCATCTCCAGCTGGACCTCCTCGGGCATGGAGTTGGAGAGTCCGTTGAGGTAGATGCTGCGGCTTGCCGGCCCCTCGGGCTCCAGCACCAGCTGGTGCTCTTCCTTGTGCGAGAAGCGGACCACCTTGTCCTCGATGGAGGGGCAGTAGCGGGGCCCCACCCCGGTGATCGCCCCGCCGTAGAGCGCCGACCGGTCGAGGTTCTGCTGGACGATCTTTTTCAGTCGTGGTCCGGTGAGTCCCAGGTGGCAGGTAACCAGGTTGGGCCCGGTGCGTTCCGTCTCGAAGGAAAAGGGCACAGCGTCCGTTTCTCCGGGCTGCTCGTCAAAGGCGGAAAAGTCGATGGTGCGGACGTCGAGGCGCGGCGGCGTCCCGGTCTTCAGGCGGCCCAGCCGAAACCCCAGGAGGGCCAGGGATGCGGAGAGGGCGGCGGCCGGCGGTTCGCCGTCCCTCCCGGCGGGAAGGGTGCGCCGACCCATGTGGATCAGGCCGCCGAGAAATGTGCCCGCCGCCAGCACCACCGCGCCGGCGGAGATGAGGCGGCCGTCGGCGGTGAGTACCGCTTCCACTCGCCCCTGGTTGGAAACGATCTCAACCACTTCGCCCTCACCGAGGTGCAGCCCCTCCCGTGACCGCAGGCACTCCAGCATCAGCCGGGCGTAGAGCTCCTTGTCCTCCTGGGCCCGGGTGGCCTGCACTGCCGGCCCCTTGCTGCTGTTGAGGGTGCGGAAGTGGATTCCCGCCCGGTCGGACAGCCGGGCCATCACACCGCCCAGGGCGTCGATCTCCCGCACCAGGTGCCCCTTGGCCAGGCCGCCCACCGAGGGGTTGCAGGGCATGGTGGCAACCTTGTCCGTGCTCATGCTCAGCAGCAACGTTCGGGCACCCATGCCGGCGGCGGCCAGTGCCGCCTCGCAGCCGGCGTGCCCGCCGCCCACCACCACCACGTCATACCGCTCACTGCCCATTTCAGATCCGCTCACTTGCCGATACAGAACCGGTCGAAAATCCGCCGCAACAGACGGTCGGGCAGCGTGCGCCCGGAAAAGCCGTCCAGGGTCTCCAGTGCCCGCCGCAGGTGGTGGGCCACCAGCTCTTCACCCTCACCGTTCTTCAGGCCTCGCCGCACCGCCCCCAGCTCCCGGCGTGCCGTGTCCAGCAGTTTCCGCTGGCGGAGGTTGATCATGAACCCGCCGCCCTGCCCCGCGGTCTGACCCCAGATGTGGTCCACCCGGGCTGCCAGCCGTCGCTCCAGTTCCCGAAAGCCGCGTCCGGTCCTGGCCGAGATCTCCACCACGTTCTCCGCACCCAGCTTCTGCAACCGCTCCCGGTGCGGCCCGGCCGCGGCCAGGTCGACCTTGTTCAGCAACACCAGGCCGTCGCGGGCCCGTGGCCCGCCGCAGAGCTCCCGGTCCCGCCGGGTCAGCGGCCGGGAAGCGTCCACCACCACCAGCAGGACTTCGGCCCGGGCCAGGGCCTGGCGGCTCTTGCGCATTCCGGCCCGGTCGGCCTCGCTGCGTGGTGTGGACAGTCCGGCGGTGTCAAAGAGCCTGACCCGGACCGGACCGGCATGGTACTGGGCCTCCAGCAGATCCCGGGTGGTCCCTGGCGCGGAGGTGACGATGGCCCTCTTTTTTCTTAGCAACCTATTGAAAACACTGGACTTACCGACGTTTGAACGGCCGGTCAACGTCACCCTCACCCCTTCCCGGAGCAACCGGCTGCGCTGGAACTCCCGGCCCATTTCGGCCAGCTGTCCTTCCAGCCTGTCCAGCCCATGGGCGGCAGCCCCCGGCTCCGACCCCAGGTCCTCGGGAAACTCGATGGCCGCCTCCAGCAGAGCCAGCCGTTCCTCCAGCTCCTCACGGATTCCCGCAATGATCCGCGACGGCGTGCCCTCCAGCGCGGCCATGGCGTTGAGCGCCTCGCCGAGGCTGTCGGCGCGGATCAGGGCATCCACGGCTTCAGCCTGGGCCAGGTCGAGCTTGCCGTTGCCGTGGGCACGCAGCGAGAACTCGCCCGGGTCGGCGGGCCGTGCGCCAAGGGCCACCGCCTCCTCGGCCAGCCGGGCCAGCACTGCCGGGCTGCCGTGGCAGGTCAGCTCCGCCATCTCCTGGCCGGTGTAACTCTTCGGCGCCGCGTAGAAGAGTACCACCACCTGGTCCAGCTCCAGCGCCCCGCCCTCCAGCACCGCCCGGCCGAAATAGGCACGCCAGGGCTGGGGACGAAAACGGCGGCCGGCCGGAAAGCGGACCAGCCGGCAACAGATGTCCCACGACTCGCCGCCGCTCAGCCGCACCACCCCCAGGGCGCCGTGACCCGGTGGGGTGGCCACTGCCACAATGGTGTCCTGTTCGTTGATCGGCTTCATGGCGTTAATCTGAACCAAGAGGAGCGTTTGGTCAAGTGAGGGCCTGCCGGTCCGTACACAAAACAGCCGGCCCGTTGCGTGGCCGGCTGCCCTGCGGAAGCGCGCATGCGCCTCGCTTCAGATCCGCGTCACCCGGATCTTCTTCATGTATCCTTCGCCCAGGCTATTGGTGGTCACCTGCTGGTCATCCACCAGGGCCAGGTGAACGATGCGCCGCTCGTAGGGATTCATCGGGTTGAGGAAGGCGTCCTCGCCATTCTTCTTCACCCGATCCGCCGTGCGGTTGGCGATCTCCATCAGCTCGTTCTCCCGGCGTTGCCGGTATCCCTGGCAGTCCACCTGGAGCTTGCGGCGGATCAGTCCGCGCTTGTAGAGCATCTTGCCCAGGATCAGCTGCAGCGAAAGCAGGGCGGCACCCTTCTTCTCCAGCAGGTAGTCCTCGTCCTCGCCGAAGAAGTTGATCTCCAGCCGCTCGTCAGAGGCGTCCACCTCCATCTCCAGGTTCATGCCCCAGCTGTCGATGAAATCGTCCACCAGGTCCATGATCCGATCAAGTTCATCATCGCCACTGTCCGCGCTCGCCTCTTGCCGGCGGATGGGCTCTTCCCGGCGGGCGGGCTCTTGCCGTCGGACGGGCTCTTCCCGACGGCCGGGCTCTTGCCGGCGGACGGGCTCTTCCCGGCGGACGGGCTCTTCCCGACGGCCGGGCTCTTCCCGGCGGCCGGGCTCTTCCCGGCGGCCGGGCTCTTCCCGGCGGCCGGGCTCTTCCCGACGGCCGGGCGGTTCCGGACGTCTTTCCGGAGCGGGGGCCCGGGCCGGTGCCTTGGGCACGTCCCTGGCCGGCCGGGCCGGCCGGGCCGGTCTCGCCTGCTGTGCGGCCGGAGCCGGCGCAGCGGGCCGTGGCGGCGGCGGTGTTTTCACCGCCGGCTGTCCGCCGGCGGCCGGGGTGTACTTGAGCACCCGGATGCGGTACTCCTTGGAGCCGCCCATGAAGAAGAAGCGCTTGGGAGTCTCGAGCAGCTTGTACTCGATGCTCTCCTCTTTGGCCGCAAGTTCCTCGGCGGCCAACTCAAGCGCCTCCTCGATGGTCTTTCCGGCAAACTCGTGCTGGTCGGTCATTTTTTCTTCCTCGGCTTTATCGCCCCCGCCTTCACTGACTTCCCCTTATCCCCGGCAAGGGCCGGAACCGGCTTGTCTTTCTGCTTGTTGATGAAAATCTGCTGGAAGATGGACAGCACATTGTTCACCAGCCAGTATAGCACCAGGCCGCTGGGAAGATTGATGAAGAAGACGGTGAAGATCAGGGGCATCATTGTAAACATCCGTCTCTGGGTGGGATCGACGGATGCCATCGGAGTCAGTTTTTGCTGGAGGAACATGGTGGCCCCCATGATGATGGGGGTCACGTAGAAGGGGTCCTTGAGCGAGAGGTCCTGGACCCAGAAGATGAACGGGGCCTGGCGCAGCTCGATGGCCACCGGCAGGAAGCTGTAAAAGGCGTAGAGCACCGGTAGCTGCAAGAGGAGCGGGAAGCAGCCGCCCAGCGGGTTGACCCCCTCTTTCTTGTAGAGGGCCATCACCTCTTCGTTCATCTTCTGCTTGCCCTTCATGTCGCTCTTGTCTTTTTTATACTTGGCCTGGATCTGCTTCATCTTCGGCTGCACACCCTGCATCTTCTTCATTGAAGTGAGCTGCTTGTGGGTCAGGGGCAGGAAGAGGATCTTGATCATGATGGTCAGGACCATGATGGAAAAGCCGTAGTTGCCCAGCACGCCGTAGATGGCATTGAGCATCCAGAGCAGCGGCCGGCCGATGAAACCGAAGAAGCCGAAATCGATGACTTCGTTCGGGTTCAACCCGCCGGCGCGGAGGGCGTCCTCCTCCTTGGGTCCGACGTAGAGGTCGAAGCGCGGGTTCTCGGCGCTGACGGTGGTGGAGACGGCGAGGAAGATTTCGGGCCGGGTGGCCTTCTTCTCCTCGGCCTCCGCCTCCGGCGCGTCCACGGCGAAGCGGTGGATGCGGGCCGGGCCCGGCTCGGCCTGGGGCACCATGGAAAAGATGAAGTAGTTGTCTTCGATGCCGATCCAGCGCACCCGGGTGTCGATGAGCAGCGCGTCACCCTGCCGGATGTAGGGCAGGCGCTTGCGAATGAAGCCGAGCAGGTATCCCGATTCGTCGCCGCTCTTGGCCACATCGCTGTCGGCCACCCGCTCGATCTTTGCCGAGCCGCCCGGGGGGGACGTCTCCATCAGAACGCGGCCGAAAAAGAAGTAGCGGTTCTTTGACTCTTCCTTCGAGGGGTTGCCCATCCCGGGGCCGAGCAGGATCTCGTATTCCTGCGGGACGCCCCGGTCCTTGACCTGGCAGCTGAACCCCACGTGGTAGTTGTCGCGGTAAAAGACGAACTCCTTGGCCACCTCGAGGCCGCGGCCGTCGGCGTAGACCAGCCGCAGCGTGTGGGCCACCTCGCCGGCAAAGGTGTCGGTGAGCTCCCGGTCAACCGGGGCGGACCGCTCCACCTGCCAGAGGGCCGAGTTGATGCGGGCGGTGGTTTCCGGCCCGCCGTATGAGATCTCCAGGGGCAGGCGGCCCAGAGTGTGGGCGCTGGCCGCCACCAGCTCCAGGGGGTCTCCGTTGCCGCCGTTGAACGCCTTGAGGATCCAACTCTTGACCCGGCCGCCGGTGTTGGTCAGCTCCACCCGGTAGAGGCTGTCCTCGATCACCACCGCCTCTTCGGCCGTGGCGCTCACCGCCGGCCATGACTCCAGCTCCGGCGCCGTCTCGGTCTCGGGCGGCGTGGCCAGGGGGTCCGCCGTGGTTTCGGCCGGTTCCGCCTGGGCCGGAGGCATTGCGGCTTCCCGCTCGGCGGCGGCCGCCTCCAGGAGTGCCTGTTCCGCCACCGCCTGCTGGTTCAGCTGTTCCTGCTTCGGAGCTACGACAAAATGGTTCCAGAGAAGGATGACCAGGATCGAGAGGACGATGACGACGATCGTTCGTTTTTCCATAGGATGAGTACCGTAGCAACCTTCACGCGGGCGGGGGATCAAAGCCCCCGGGATGGAAGGGGTGGCACTTGAGCAGCCGCTTCAAGGCCAGGAGGCCGCCGGCCAGCACACCCTTCCGTTCAATTACTGCCCGGGCATACTCCGAGCAGGTCGGATGAAAGCGGCAACTTGGGGGAAGAAGGGGCGAAATCGTCAGCTTGTACAGCCTGAGAATGGCGCAGATGCAGATCCTCGGGAGATGGATCAGCCTGAATCTCGTGTTTCGCTGCACTGGTTCCGGGTGTTGCGAGCCGGATCATCGTCCGGCTTCTCCTGCCCTTGCTTTCCGTAATATCTGTTCAGCCGCTTGATGACGATACGAAATTCATCCTCCAGAGTTCTGAAGTCCGCATCCCGAATACTCTTCTTGGCGTTGACCACCAGGTCCAGGGGGCGGGCCAGCGCGAGGCGGTTCTTTCTGAACACCTCGCGCAGCCGCCGCTTGACCCGGTTGCGCACCACGGCATTGCCGATTTTCCTGGAAACGGTCAGGCCGATCCGGGAACGGTCCCCCTCCGCAACAGCATGATAGATCACCATGGTGCGGGAAAAGAGCGCGTTCTTCTCCCCGTAGATCTGCTTGTAGCGGCTGCCCCTTCTGATCCGGTCTTCCGGCCGGAATGACTGGATGCCTCTTTCGCTCAAGGGGTTCCTGTCCGGGGTGTGAAGGTCCGCACGACCGCCGTCCGCAATGGACCGGCGCGATACGGGATGGCCGGGGCCGCGGGCGCCCTAAACGGCCAGCCGTTTGCGCTTTTTGGCCCGGCGACGGTTGATGATCGTGCGCCCGCCCTTGGTCCGCATCCGCACCAGGAACCCGTGGGTCTTTTGCCGCTTCCGGTTGTTTGGTTGAAAAGTCCGCTTCATTTTTTTCGCCTTTCTACTGAATCAAAAATAGAACTTGGTATTGTAGGTACGGCACCATATCTTGTCAAGAAAACCGGCCAGGTCTTTTCAAGTCATTTTTCGTGTTATTTTCGTTTGCGGGAGTGCGGCGCAGAGCCCGAGGAGGGGGTTATTAAATTGAAAAAATGCTTGCCCTGTGTTAGAATGCAGCAGTTTTACAGGCACAAAAGTTACAAATTCAACCCTACTCACCGAAGCAAAAATTATAAGGACAATTGTCTCATTAAAAAGAATTTGTGACTTTTTTCCACAGGTTATAAACAGTTGTTGACGACTTGTGGAAAAAGAATTCAAGTAGCATTCAACCGAACGTGAACCGAGACGGCCCGGGGGTCCCCACCGGAGGGGCTCTGCAACCGTCGAAAAAAGGCCGGACCCCCACCATGAACCTCTGGGAAAATATTCTCCAGGCCCTCGAAAAGAGGGTCAACCGGCATAGTCTCGACATGTGGTTCCGGAAAATCGAGGCCATTCCCGGCGATGACCAGACCCTGACGCTGAGGGTCCCGAACAATTTCTGGCGCGATATCATCTCTTCACAATACCGCCGCAGCCTCGACGAGGCCCTGGAGGAGATGAACCTCGGTCACCTGAAAATCCTCTTCGAGGTCACCAACCGCGACACCGAGAAGTCCGCCGAACAGAGCATCGACCGGGGCAACTCCGAATATTTCACCGCCGCCACCCGGCTTTCCGGTTCGATCAACCCGCGTTACACCTTTGACAGTTTTGTGGTGGGCCCCAGCAACCAGTTCGCCAATGCCGCCTGCCGGGCGGTGGCCGAGACCCCATCGCGCTGCTACAACCCGCTCTTTATTTACGGCGGGGTGGGCTTGGGAAAGACACACCTGATCCATTCCATCGGCAACACCATCCTGGCCAAATTCCCTGACCACCGGCTGATCTACATCTCGTCCGAGAAATTCATGAACGAGATGATCAACGCCATCCGGTTCAAAAAGACCGGCGACTTTCAACGCAAATACCGCACCATCGACGTGCTGCTGATCGATGACATCCAGTTCCTGGGCGGCAAGGAGATGACCCAGGTGGAGTTCTTCCACACGTTCAACGACCTCTACAATTCGCAGAAGCAGATCGTGATGACCAGTGACTCGGCGCCCAAGGAGATTCCCAAACTGGAAGAGCGGCTCCGCTCACGGTTCGAGTGGGGCCTGATCGCCGACATCCAGCCACCCGACCTGGAAACCAAGGTGGCCATCCTGCGCAAGAAAGCCGAGCTCGAGGGCATCGACCTGCCCATGGATGTGGCCCTCTTCATCGCCAGCAAGATCCGCTCGAACATCCGCGAGCTGGAAGGGTCGCTGATCCGGGTCATCGCCTTCGCCTCGCTCACCGGCAGCAGGATCACTCTCGACCTGGCCCAGGAGACGTTGAAAAACCTCTTCCGTGAAAACAGCAAGGTCATCTCCATCGAAGTGATCCAGGAGATGGTGGCCGAGTTCTACAACCTCAAGCCGGCGGTGTTGAAGACAAAGAACAACTCTCGCTGCGTCTCTTTTCCGCGGCAGATTGCCATGTATCTCAGCAAGCAGTTGACCAACTCATCGTTCCCGGAAATCGGACGGAACTTTGGCGGCAAGCACCACTCCACGGTGATGCACTCGATAAAGAAGATCGAGAAAATGCGCAAGGAAGACCCCGATTTCAACAAACAGGTCAACAGCTTTATTAACGCACTCAACTGAACTTGCTCGTTTTTTCGACACCGGCCCTTGAGAAATCCTGTGGAAAACGGGAACCCGGAAGGGCCATCCGGGTTTTCCCTTCTTTTTCCGCGACCTCTCACCGGGTATTCAACAGGGTCGAACAGGTTGCCAAATAATTGAAAAATTATCGTTCTTTTGATATTTTGCACAATATCAACAGCTGCTACGAAAGCTACTATAGAGATTTTGGTATTAATTGATCCTTTAGTCGAAGAAGAAGAAGGCTGCAGGATCACCGAAAGGTCCTCCGTCGCCAAGGAGTGGTTTCATGGAGTTTTCAGTCAAAAAGGATGATCTGCAGTTCGAGCTCTCGCTGGTTCAGGGAATCGTGGAGAAGAAACACGCCATGGCGATTCTCTCCAACATCCACCTCACCGCCGGCGATGACGGCCTGACCATCGTTTCCACCGACATGGAAGTGAGTCTGGTCACCACCTGCCCGCTCACCAGCGTGAAGAAGCCGGGGGCGCTCACGGTATCGTCCCGCAAGCTGTTCGAGATCGTCCGGGCCCTGCCCTCCGGGGTCGAGCTCGAGTGCCGGCAGATGGAGAACAACTGGCTGGAGATCAACGCCGGATCATCGCACTTCGAGATCGTCGGTCTGGCGGTGGACGACTTTCCCCGGCAGCCCGAGTGCGACATGGGCGGCGCTTTCCCGCTCCCGGCCTGGATATTCAAATCGTCCCTGCCCAAGATTGTTTTTGCCATCACCCATGATGACGCCCGGTATTCGGTGAGTGGTGCGCAATTCGTCGCCGACGGCGAGTTCATCCGCCTGGTGGCCACCGACGGCCACCGGTTGTCGATGGTGGAGGTACCGTTCAAGATTGACGGCCTGGAGAATCCGGTGGAGTTCCTCATCCCGCGCAAGTCCCTGGTGGAACTGCGCAAGATGGTGGCCGAGGTGGAGGACGACGCCGAGGTGCTGGTGGGACAGGAAGGGAACCATATTTTCTTCCGCATCGAACAGCGGACGCTGATCACCCGCAAGGTCGAGGGAACCTTCCCCAAGTACGAACGGGTGATGCCCCGCGAGAACAACATCTCCACCGTTTTCGATCGCGAGGCGATCAGCGCGGTGGTCAAGCGGGTGGCCCTGATGTCCAACGAGCGGTCCCGGGCGGTTCGTCTGAGCTTCAGCAAGAACGGACTGCTGGTCAGTTCCAGCAACCCCGACCTCGGGGAGGGGCGTGACCTGATCGAAGTGGAGTTCCCCTCCGACGACGATCTGAGCATCGGTTTCAACGCCCAGTATATTCTCGAATTCCTGAGCTGCGTGGAGGATGACGAAATCCGGATCGACCTGAAGGACGGCACCACCCAGGGGCTCTTCAGGCCGGCCACCGACGGCGACTATGTCTTCCGTCACGTGATCATGCCGATGCGTCTGTGATCGGAGTGTCTCGACCCTCACCTGTCCGTATCCGCCAGGCCGCCGTCCTCATTTCCAGGACGTCCAGTAACCTGTCCGGCCAATCCGGAGCACGCGTGTGGATACGCGGCCCCGCGCTGCGGCCCGTGCTGAAACCGCTGTGGTGCCGATGACGCTCGAAGCGCTGGTGCTGTTCAATTTCAGAAACCTGGCAAATACCACAGTCCGGTTTTCCGCAGGTCTGAACATCATCCAGGGTGAGAACGGGCAGGGCAAGACAAACCTGATGGAGGCGATCTACCTGCTGGGGACCACCAAGTCGTTCCGGCGTAGCCGGACCGCCCAGCTGGTGACCGAGGGGTGCGCCGCCTGTTCGCTCAAAGGACGTCTGGAGCGGAACGGGCGGATTGACGAGTTTTTCTTCCGTATCGACGAAGACGGCAGCAAACAGTTCGGTCGCGGTGAGAGTACCGAAGACCTCTATGATTACATCGGCTCCCTCGACACCCTGGCCTTCACCGGCGAGCATTTGTCCATCGTTCGGGGCGGTCCCGAGGAGCGGAGAAAGTTCATCGACCGGGGTATCGTCGGGGTCAGATCGGCCTATTTGAAGACCCTGGTGGACTATCGTCGGGCGATCCGGCAAAAAAACCGCTTTTTATCGGATTCCGCGCGTGGTTTGGCGGGAAAAAGTGATGGATTTCTGATAGAATTACAGGCTTGGAACGAACGTATCATCGATCTCGGTTCCCGGATCCTGCTGGAACGGGCGAACCATGTCTCGCGTCTGCGCGGGTTTCTGTGGGAGATCCATGCCGAACTCTTTTCCGGTGCCCGTCCGCCGGTGGAAATGTCCATGCGAACGGCCATCGGCGACCACAGTTCCATCGTCGGTGAGAGCCTGGAATCGGTGGGCGCCAGACTCCAGCAGAAACTGGAATCTTCTGCACGGCGGGAACAGGAACGGTGCCTCTCCCTGGTGGGGCCGCACCGGGACGAAATCGAGTTTCGCTACGGCGGCCGGCTGCTGCGACAGTTCGGTTCGTCGGGGCAGCAGCGGGGTTACCTGCTGGCGGCCAAGCTCGGCCGGGCGGAGATACACCGCGAAGAATCGGGCGGCTATCCGGTGTTCCTCTTCGATGATTTCGAGAGCGAACTGGACCGGCGGGGCCGGACAGGTTTTCTGCACTATTGCCGGGACCGCTTCCAGCTCTTCATCGCCGTGTCGGCGGAAGAGCTGGACATGGGAGAACCCTGGAGCCGGCAGAAACGTTTTCGCGTACAGGAAGGGCGGGTCAGTGACCATGGCGGTGACTGATCCCTCGCACTTTTTTCCGGCCGTTCGGCGGCCGGGACATTCCCGGGTGAGATCTGAATGAGCAAGAATGCGGCAAAAAAATCCTACGATGCCGGGAGCATCAAAGTCCTCGAAGGGCTGGAAGCGGTGCGCAAGCGCCCGGCGATGTATATCGGCAGCACCGGCACTCCCGGCCTGCACCACCTGGTCTACGAGGTGGTGGACAACAGCGTTGACGAATCGCTGAGCGGCTATTGCGACACCATTGAGGTCTTCATCCACACCGACAACAGTGTCACGGTCATCGATAATGGCCGCGGCATCCCGGTGGACATGCACGAGAAGGAGCAGAGGCCGGCGGCCGAGGTGGTGATGACCAAGCTCCACGCCGGCGGCAAGTTCGACAAGGGGTCGTACAAAGTCTCCGGCGGCCTGCACGGGGTGGGCATCTCGGTGGTCAACGCCCTTTCGGAAAACCTCGACCTGGAGATCCGCCGCGAGGGCAACGTCTACCAGCAGAGCTACACCCGGGGCGTCCCCAAGGGACCGTTGACCAAGACCGGCAAGACCAAGCGCACCGGCACCACCGTCACCTTCAAGCCCGACCCCGACATTTTCGAAGACCTGGTCTATTCCTTCGAGACGCTCTCCCAGCGCCTGCGCGAGCTGGCCTTTCTCAACAAGGGCCTCTCCATCACGATCACCGACGAACGCAACGACCGGCACAAGGAGTTTCTCTACAAGGGCGGGATCATCGAGTTCGTCCAGCACCTCTGCCGCAACAAGACCCTGCTGCACAAGAAACCGGTTTACTTCACCGGCGAGCGCGAAGGGATCGAGCTGGAGATCGCGCTGCAGTACAACACGTCATACACCGAGAATATCTTCTCCTTTGCCAACAGCATCAACACCATCGAGGGCGGCACACACCTCTCGGGGTTCAAGGCCGCGCTGACCCGCACCATCAATGCATACGCCTCCGCCAACAAGCTGGTCAAGGACCTGAAGAGCAACTTCACCGGCGACGACGTGCGGGAAGGGATCACCGCGGTGATCAGCGTCCGCATTCCCGAGCCGCAGTTCGAAGGCCAGACCAAGACCAAGCTGGGCAACAGCAAGGTCAAGGGGATGGTGGAGACGCTGGTCAACGAACACCTGGGCGCGTACCTCGAAGAGAATCCCTCCCGGGCAAAGAAAATCGTGATCAAGTGCCGCGACTCGGCCCTGGCCCGGGAAGCCGCGCGCAAGGCCCGCGACCTGACCCGGCGCAAGGGTGTCCTGGAGGCCAGCACCCTGCCCGGCAAGCTGGCCGACTGCCAGGAAAAAGACCCAGCGATGTGCGAGATCTTCCTGGTGGAGGGCGACTCGGCCGGCGGCTCGGCCAAGCAGGGACGCGACCGCCGTTTCCAGGCCATCCTCCCGCTCCGCGGCAAGATCATCAACGTGGAGAAGGCGCGCTACGACAAGATGCTGGCCAGCAACGAAATCCGCACCATCATCACCGCCCTGGGCACCGGCATCGGCAAGGAGGATTTCGACGTCTCCAAGGTCCGCTACCACCGGGTGGTGATCATGACCGATGCCGATGTGGACGGCCAGCACATCCGCACCCTGCTGCTGACCTTTTTCTACCGCCAGATGAAGCCACTTATCGACCAGGGCTACCTCTACATCGCCCAGCCACCGCTGTACAAGGTCTCCTGGGGCAAGAAAAAAGAAAAGTACCTGGACAACGAGAAGGAGCTGGACGAGTTCCTGATGCGCCAGGCCACCGAGAAACGGACCCTGGTGGTGGAGAAGAACGGCAAGCGCCCCATCGCCGGCACCCGGCTGATCTCGGTGCTGAAGCGGATGAAGGACTACTTCTTCTACATGGAGCGGCTGACCCGGCGGGGCAAGGACGGCGACCTGATCGAGTTCCTGCTGGAGTTGGGGGTGCCCAAGGGGAGCCCCTTTGCCAAGCAGGAAAAGATAGAAGCCCTGCGGGAGAAACTCGAAGGGCACGGCTACGAGGTCTCCGACCTGATCCACGACGAGGAGCACAACCTCTTCGAACTGGAGATTCAGTCCTCGGGCGAGGGGGGGATGCGCAAGACCAAGGTCAACCAGCGGCTGGTCTCCCAGGTGGAATACCGCAACATGCAGTCCATCCGCAAGGAGCTGGCCGACCAGTGGACACCTCCCTTCGTGATCAACGGCACCGGCGAGGACGTGCGTTGCGATAGCCGGCGGGAGATGCTCGAGCGCTTCATGGAGATCGCCAAGAAGGGGATCAATGTCCAGCGCTACAAGGGTCTTGGTGAAATGAACCCGGAGCAGCTCTGGGAAACCACCATGGACCCTGACACCCGCCGGATGCTCAGTGTGCGAATTGAAGATGCGGTGGAGGCGGAGGCTATATTTACGGTTCTGATGGGCGATCAAGTGGAGCCGAGACGAAAATTTATTGATGAAAACGCTTTGGAAGTGGTAAACCTCGACGTTTAGAAGTGACTCCAGAACCTCATTTGAGGCCCGATAGCGGCGTTGCCGGCCACCTCGGAATGCTCGCATACCGCAAGAGTATGCTGCGCTTCCTCGCCAGCCGGCGCCGTGCTCTCGAGCCACAGCTGAGGTTCTGAAACCACTTCAAGTATCCCCTGGGAAGTGAAACGGCATGAATGAGCGGCTCGTAGGCGGAATTCGGATCCCGGTCAACATCGAAGACGAGATGAAGCAGTCGTACATGGATTACGCCATGAGCGTGATCATCGGGCGGGCTCTGCCCGACGTGCGTGACGGGCTGAAGCCCGTGCACCGGCGCATCCTCTACACCATGCACGACATGAAGAACGACGCCAGCCACCCCTACAAAAAGTCGGCGAGGATCGTCGGTGAGGTGATGGGTAAGTATCACCCCCACGGCGACCAGGCGATCTACGACGCCATCGTTCGCATGGCCCAGGACTTCTCTCTTCGCTACACCCTCGTTGACGGCCAGGGAAACTTCGGCTCGGTGGACGGTGATTCGGCGGCGGCCATGCGGTATACCGAAATCCGCATGCAGAAACTGGCCGGCGCTCTGCTCAAGGACATCGAAAAAGAGACCGTCGACTTTGTCGAAAACTACGACGGCTCGCTCACCGAACCGGACGTGCTGCCGGCCCGCCTGCCCAACCTGCTGATCAACGGCTCATCCGGTATCGCGGTGGGTATGGCCACCAACATCCCGCCGCACAACCTCGGTGAGGTCGTGGATGCCACCATGGCCCTGATCGACGACCCCAGCCTCACCGCCGAAGACCTGATCCAGTATGTCCCCGGCCCCGACTTCCCCACTGGCGGCTTCATCTGCGGCACCGCCGGTATCCGCTCGGGCCTGCTCACCGGGCGCGGGTCGGCGAAGATGCGGGCCAAGGCGATCATCGAGAAGCAGCCCAAGGGCGACCGCGAACACATCGTGGTCACCGAGATCCCGTACCAGGTCAACAAGTCGAAGCTGATCGAGGACATCGCCGACCTGGTGCGGCACAAAAAGATCGAGGGGATCAGCGACCTGCGTGACGAGTCGGACCGCGACGGGATGCGCATCGTCATCGAACTGAAGCGTGGGACCATCCCCGGTGTGGTGCTCAACCTGCTCTACAAGCACACCCAACTCGAATCGAATTTCGGCATCAATCTACTCGCCATCGTCAACAAGCAGCCCATGCTGCTCAACCTGCGCCAGATGATCTCGGAGTTCATCGGCCACCGCAAGGTGGTGGTGACCCGGCGCACCCGCTTCGAGCTGCGCAAGGCCGAAGAGCGGGCCCATATCCTCGAGGGGCTGAAAAAGGCGCTGGACAACCTCGATGCGGTGATCAAGCTGATCCGGGCATCCAAGACCCCGGCCGAGGCCAAGGAAGGCCTGATGGCGAAGTTCAAGTTCTCCGCGGTCCAGGCCCAGGCGATCCTCGACATGCGGCTCCAGCGGCTCACCGCCCTCGAGCGTGACAAGATCATCGAGGAGTATCGCGAACTGCTGAAGCTCATCGCTCGCCTGAACGAGATCCTGGCCAGCGAGCGGGTGCTGATGAGCGTGATCAAGGGCGAGCTCGAGGAAGAGCGAAAGCTCTACAACGACGAGCGGCGCACCGAGATCATCCCCGACGCCGGCGAGATCAGCATCGAGGACATGATCGCCGTGGAGGACATGGTGATCGCCGTGAGCCACTCGGGGTATATCAAGCGCACCTCGGTGAGCACCTACCGCAAGCAGCGTCGCGGCGGCAAGGGCGTGATCGGGATGAAGACCAAGGACCAGGACTTTGTCGAGCACCTTTTCATCGCCTCCACCCACAGCTACATCCTGATCTTTACCCGGGGCGGCCGGGTGCACTGGCTCAAGGTCCACGAGATTCCCGAGGTGGGTTCATCCGGCAAGGGCAAGGCCATCGTCAACCTGCTGCACCTCTCCTCCGACGAACTGGTGGCTTCAATCCTGCCGGTGAAGGACCTCACTGAAGAACGGCACGTTATCATGGCCACCCGCCGGGGCATCGTCAAGAAGACCGAGCTGCCCGCCTTCCAGCACCCGCGGGTGGGCGGGATCATCGCCATCTCGGTGGACGAGGGGGATGAGCTGCTCACCGTCGAACTCTCCGGCGGCGAGGACCAGGTCTTCCTCGGCACCCACCTGGGCAAGGCGATCCGCTTCCACGAGCGTGACATCCGGGCCATGGGCCGCACCGCCCGCGGGGTGATCGGCATCCGGCTCAGACCGGGGGACTACATCGTTGAGATGGCGGTGACCCGCGAGTTCGGCACGATCCTCTCGGTGACTGAACACGGCTTTGGCAAGCGCACCGCCATCGACCAGTACCGCCTGCAGGGCCGCGGCGGATCCGGGATCATCAACCTCAAGGTCACGGAACGCAACGGACCGGTGGTGGGGATGATGCGGGTTGACGAGGACGACCAGCTGATCGTCATCACCCAGAAGGGGATGATCATCCGCATGAACCTCGAGGACATCAAGGTCATCGGCCGCGCCACCCAGGGGGTGAAGGTGATCAACACCAAAGAAGGCGACAAGGTGGTGGCGGTGGCCAAGCTGGTGGAGCGCGACCCTGACCTGGTGAGCGAGAACGGCGAGGACGAGGAAGACGACCTGCAGGAAGACCTGCCGGGGACGGAGTAGCGGCACATCCGGTTCGAAGAGAATGGGGAGAGCGGCGCTTGCCGGCCGGCTCTCCCCTTTTTTTCGGCTTGACGCTGTATCATAAGCTGCTTATGATACAAAGATGAGTGAAATCAACCAGGAAACACGCTCCTACCTGGCCGAGATCGGTCGCCGTGGCGGCCGGAAGAGCCGGCGCAAGCTGGACGGCAACGAAGCGCGCCGCATGGTGCTGATCAGGGAAGCGCGGCGGGCCTTTCGCGAGTTCCATGCTCTCTGCTTCTGGTCAAACCCTGCGGACTATAAACCAGAAGAGGGTGATGTGGAGTGGGTTGCAGCGCAGCTCAGAAAGAATGGTGGCGCGGCCGGCTGGGAGAGGGCTCGCAAGCTCAAAGTCCTTTTAGTGAAATCCCGCAAATAGTACTGCTTTGGAACCATACACCCCTGCCGTATATGAACAGGCCCCCGTTTGTGTTAAAAATAATGGCCTGATATCCGGCGGGCCGTTGCCGGCCTGATCAAGCTGAACAACAATTGGGATATTCCCCTCACCCCTCAACGCGGAGGACCGCATGTCGGTGAAGAAGAACCTGGAGACCCTGAGGGAGCGCAACAAGCTGGCCGAGCTTGGCGGCGGCGAGAAGCGGATCGAGAAACAGCACGCGGGGGGCAAGCTCACCGCCCGGGAGCGTCTCGACATCCTCCTCGACCCCGGCTCCTTCCAGGAGATGGACAAGTTGGTAACCCACCGCTGCATCGACTTCGGCATGGAGAAGCAGCGCATCCCCGGCGATGGTGTGATCACCGGGTACGGCCGCATCGACGGCCGGCCGGTCTATGTCTTCTCCCAGGACTTCACCGTGTTCGGCGGCTCGCTCAGCGAGACCTACGCGATGAAGATCTGCAAGATCATGGATCTGGCGATGAAGATGGGCGTGCCGCTGATCGGGCTCAACGATTCGGGGGGCGCGCGGATCCAGGAAGGGGTGGTGAGCCTCGGCGGCTACGCCGACATCTTCCTGCGCAACACCATCTCCTCGGGAGTGGTGCCCCAGATCTCGGCGATCATGGGGCCCTGTGCCGGCGGTGCGGTCTACTCGCCGGCGATCACCGACTTCATCTTCATGGTCAAGAAGTCGAGCTACATGTTTGTCACCGGTCCCGACGTGATCAAGACCGTGACCCACGAGGAAGTGACCAAGGAAAAGCTGGGCGGCGCCATGACCCACAACTCGGTCTCCGGCGTGGCCCACTTCGCCGCCGAGGATGACGAGAACTGCCTGCTCTTGATCCGTGAGCTGATGTCCTTCATCCCGCAGAACAACATGGAGGACCCACCGGTCAAGCCCACCGAGGACGACCCCAACCGCCGCGAAGAGGCCCTCAACTCGGTGGTGCCGGACAACCCGAACCAGCCCTACGACATCAGGGACATCGTCGGCCCGATCCTTGACGACCGCTACTTCTTCGAGGTGCACGAGCACTACGCCAAGAACATCGTGGTGGGCTTCGGCCGCCTGGCCGGCATGCCGGTGGGCATCGTGGCCAACCAGCCGGCCATGCTGGCCGGTTGCCTCGACATCGACGCGTCCCTGAAAGGCGCTCGCTTCGTCCGCTTCTGCGACGCCTTCAACGTGCCGCTGGTGGTCTTCGAGGATGTGCCCGGCTTCCTGCCCGGCACCGGCCAGGAGTTCGGCGGGATCATCAAGCACGGGGCCAAGCTGCTCTACGCCCTGGCCGAGGCCACGGTGCCGAAGATAACGGTGATCACGAGAAAGGCTTACGGCGGCGCGTACTGTGTGATGGCATCCAAGCACATCCGTACCGACATGAATTACGCCTACCCCGGCGCCGAGATCGCGGTGATGGGCTCGGAGGGCGCGGTGAACATCCTCCATCGCCGGGAGATCGCCGAGGCGGATGACCCGGCAGCGATGCACAAGGCGCTGAAGGATGAGTTCGACCAGAAGTTCGCCAACCCTTACATCGCCGCCGAGCGGGGTTTCGTCGACGAGGTGATCGAACCGAGCGAGACACGGGTCAAGCTGGTGGCCGCGCTCTCCATGATCCGGACCAAGCGGGACAAGAACCCGCCGCGGAAGCACGGGAACATCCCCCTCTAGGGAGAGACAGGCGAAACAGATGGACAAGCGACCGTTCAAGAAGATACTCATCGCCAACCGCGGAGAGATTGCCCTGCGCATCATCCGCGCCTGCCGCGAGATGCAGATCAAGTCGGTGGCGGTCTACTCCGACGCCGACCGCAATGCCCTGCACGTGCGCTACGCCGACCAGGCCTACCACATCGGCCCGCCGGCCTCGGCCGAGAGCTATCTGCGTGTGGAGGCGATCCTCGACGCGGCAAAGCAGAGCGGCGCCGAAGCCGTGCATCCAGGATACGGCTTTCTCGCCGAGAACGCCGGCTTTGCCCGGGCCTGCACTGAAGCCGGGCTGACCTTTATCGGCCCGCCGCCGGAGGCCATGGAAGTGATGGGGCTGAAGATTGCCGCGCGCAAGGTGATGAAGGCCGCCGGCGTGCCGGTGGTGCCCGGCACCGAGGGCGGCATCCCGGCCGACGAGGACGAAGCGGCGGCGTTGGCCGATGAGATCGGCTACCCGGTGATGATCAAAGCCGACGCCGGTGGCGGCGGCAAGGGGATGCGGCTGGTCCGTTCGGCGGACGAGATCAAGAGCGCCCTGCGCGGCGCCGCGTCGGAAGCCGGCGCCTCCTTCGGCAATGCCACCGTCTACATGGAAAAGTTTGTCGAGCGGCCGCGGCACATCGAGATCCAGGTGATGGGCGACCAGCAGGGCAATGTGATCCACTTCGGTGAACGCGAGTGCTCGATCCAGCGGCGGCACCAGAAGGTGATCGAGGAGTGCCCCTCGCCGGTGGTCAGCCCGGAGATGCGCGCCGCCATGGGCGATGTGGCGGTGAAGGCGGCCAAGGCGGTGAACTACCACAACGCCGGCACCATCGAGTTCCTCGTCGACCCGGAGATGAACTTCTACTTCCTGGAGATGAACACCCGGCTGCAGGTGGAGCACCCGGTGACCGAGCTGGTCACCGGCACCGACCTGGTGAAGATGCAGTTGGAGGTGGCCGCCGGTCGGCCGCTGACCATGACCCAGGACGATGTGAAGATGCGGGGCGCGGCCATCGAGTGCCGGATCTATGCCGAAGACCCGGCCAACGGCTTCCTCCCCTCACCCGGCCCGATCCACGGACTGCGGCAGCCGGGCGGCCCGGGCATCCGCGACGACTCGGCGATCTACCCCGGCTGCGAGGTGACCATCCACTACGACCCGCTGATCTCCAAGCTCTCCACCTGGGGACGCTCCCGTGCCGAGGCCATCGAGCGGATGATCCGCGCCCTGGAGGAGTACAAGATCCTCGGGATCAAGACCAACATCCCCTTCCACGAGCGGGTGATGCGTGAGCCGCACTTCATCAGCGGCGACTTCGACACCTCGTATATCGACCGGCTGCTGGGCGACGATGCCGGCCGGCCGCTGGAAGCTGAAGAGGACCGCACCGATGTGGCCCTGGTGGCCGCGGCCCTGGCGGCGTTCCGCCGGGACGAGAAGACGGCGGCATCGGCCCCGGTGACCTCAAGCGATGGCCGGGGCGCTCCGGGCTGGCGGTCACGCGGGTGGAGGAACTGACATGATCTACGAAATCCAGCTCGATCAGAACTCCCAATCGGTTGCGGTCACTGCCGATGGTGAAGGCCGCTACACCGTAAAGGTCGAAGACCGGGAATACACTGTCGACCTCACCGAGCCGCAGCCCAACCTCTTTTCCCTCCTTCTGGACGGCAAGTCCTACGAGGTGGGTGTCGATCTCGAGGGTGAGAACTGCAGCCTCTACGTCTATGACCAGTTCTTTCAGCTCAAGGTGCTCGACCCGCGGCGGATGGCCCTGCTGGGTAAGGGCGGGCCCGACATGGTGGGCGGCCGGGCCGAAATCCTCTCCCCCATGCCGGGCAAGGTGGTCAAGCTGCTGGCCGGCAAGGATGATGAGGTGACCCAGGGCCAGGGCATCGTCGTTGTCGAGGCGATGAAGATGGAGAATGAGCTGAAATCGCCCAAGGATGGCAGGGTTACCGAGGTCATGGTGGAAGAAGGCCAGGCCGTGGATGCCAATGCCGTGCTCATGGTTGTGGAGTAGCGAAGAGGAGGGAGGGGTCTTCCCCCCTCTCACGCTATGGTCGTTGACGGGTCGCTTGAGGAGATATCCTTCACCCGCCCTTCGCGTTTCGGTCTGACCGGTCGCTCAGGGAGATCATCCCTCTCCCCCTGCCCGCCTCCAGAGAGCATCTTTCACCCAGCTCCCATCCACAGACGATCCTCATTACAGTCGTTGGCAGGTCCACTAGGGAGGGATGGATCATTCCGTCTCCCACGACCTGGCGGAGACGTGCCGCCGTTGTGTGAAGAAAACCGAGTGGGAAACCGCGGCCGGGTGGGTCGTGCTTTGACCAGGATCATGCTGTCCCTGAGGCCACGATTGTCTTGGGCTTGAATATCCGGCACGCGGAGGGATCCCGCCGGTTTTCGAACTTACAACGGCGCGCACTCGCAGACCGGGAGTGGGAACAGAACGATCCTGCCTCCCTGAAATCAAACGCTTGTCTTGACATAATGGATAAAACATATACATTGCATGTATACATCATTAAGGAAATACGATGATTCGGACGCAAATCTATCTTAAAGAGCGACAAGTGGGTGAATTGAAGGCACTTTCTGAGCGTTCGGGTATGAAAAAGAGCGAATTGATTCGTGAGGCCCTGGATGCCTTCCTCGAGGCGGAGAGCCGCGGGCGGCGGGAGTTTGTTCTGCGTAAAACCGCCGGGATCTGGAAAGACCGCAAAGACCTGCCTGATTTCAGCAGGGAACGGGACGGATGGCAAAGGGGTGGGCCATGAAGCCGGTCCTTGTTGACATTGATGTTCTGGTCGATTTCCTCTGCGGCTCTCCCCGGGCCGTCACTTTCATGGAAATCTTCGACCAGCGGATCATCCTCTCTTCCATCGTTGTTGCCGAGCTGTGTGCCGGGGCGAGGGACGAGGACGAGAGGACAGCGCTGGGCAACTTCCTTTCACTCTACCCGGTTGTCCCGGTGAGTGACGAAGTGGCCCGGGCCGGGGCGGCCTACCTCAGTCACTACGGCCCGTTACACGGAACCAGCCTGGCCCACGCCATCCTCGCCGCCACGGCCGAGATCGAGGGCGCGGAACTGAAGACCCTGAGCACCGGGCAGTACCCGATGTTCACTGGTCTCGAGCCGGCCTATACGAAGTAAGACACTCCGCAAAAAACCGGCTGCCGATCTGGAGAGGCTACGGCACCACCACGTCGATGGTGACCGAAGACGAATCATGGGCGCCGGCCGGCAGGAAGGGCGGTTGGTTGTAAGGCGCCGGGGTCACGTCCTCGGTGTGCAGGGTGAAGGTGTTCTCACCATGAAGCGAGCTGAAGGCCGGCAGGTTCATGTTCACGCTGGCTTCGAAACGGTCGTAGGGACCAACATTGGTGTAACCCGCCCGGTGGTTGTAGAGGAAGTTGCCGTTGGCCAGCATGGTGTCCAACCGGAAGGCCAGGCGGCGGTAGAACTCGCTGTTGTTGGCCATGGTCATTCCAAAGATCACGGTGAGCGGGGCTGTGCCGCCGGTGTGGGAACTGCGCAACTCGGCCACCACCTGGGGGAAGAGGTCCACACCCAGGGCCACCGAAGGGCTGGTAGCACCGACGGCGTAGAGGACCCGCAGTTCCCGGGGCAACGGCTGGTAGTCGATGACCTCGGTCTCCAGGGCGATCCGGTTGCCGTCGACGATGTAGTTGGTGTTGCCGGTGGCGTGGTCGCCTTCGTAGAGCGCGCTCCACTGCAGCCAGTCGTTGTCCGGGGTGCAGCCGCCGCCCGGGCCGCAATAGCCGGACGCGCTGAGCGGGAAGAGGTCCGACCACCAGACCAGCTCGGCCGTCTCGCTGCTGTCGAAGATGCCGGTGCGGTAGATCAGGTCGGAGGTGGCGGGGTTGAAGAAGTTGATCTCCCACCGCTTGCCCGCCGTGCCGGTGAGGTGGACGATGCCCGGCTCGTTGGCCACGTTGGGGGTTCCGTCACCGTAGACGTTGCACCCCAGGCGCCGCGGCATGGTGGCGCTGAAGGGCAGCTCCTTGAGGAACAGCGTTTTCAGGTTCGATTCGCCCTGATCGTTTTCCGGGCGGTGGGTCACCAGGTCGGTGTCCACCAGGTAGTTCCGTGCGGCCTCGCCGATGCCGTGCTTGAACGGCGCCGGCGGGGTGTAGGTCGCCGGGTCGAATGTCTCGTCCGCCATCACATTGAAAAGGAAATCGTTGAAGATGCTCCGCATCCGGTCCTTGGGTGAGGGCCCGTGGCCCCCCTGGATGATGAGGAACGTGGTGTGGTCGATGCCCCGCTCGCTGAGGCTCTGGTCCAGGCCGATGAAGTTGGTCACCGGGAAGAAGGTGTCGTGGGTGCCGGCGGCGAGGTAGACATATTTCCCCTGGAGGTGCTCGACATTGTCGGCCCCCCCGTTTTCGCCGTTGTTGTCGGGGCAGAGGGAGTCCGCCTGGTCGGGGTCGGAGGTGCCGAAGACCGGGATCAGGGCCGGCTGGGGTGACACACCCGGGGGATTGGGCCCACTGTACAGATAGCCATCGGGCCCGCCGTAGATCCGGTAGAGGTTGGCCAGGTCGGGATTGGTGCCGATGGGGATTGTGCTCAGGGTGCCCATGGAGAGTGGCGGCGAGGTGGCGAATACACCGAGCACGTTGTAGTTCTCCCCGCCGTGGATCACGTTCTCGGCCAGGGTCAGCACGGCAAAAGCTCCGCGGGAGGGGCCCATGGCCACCACCCGGCGACGGTCGCAGCCGCAGTGATTGCTCAGGATGCGGAACAGCCAGCCGATGGCCTGGCGCGAGTCGTTATTGGCGCCGATGCAGCCGAATCCTCCGGCGTTCCAGACGATATAGACCAGCCCGTGTCCATTGGGATCGTTGAGATACGACTGGATCGAGGTGAGGTAGCCTAAGGGCAGGGAATTACCGCCCGGATCGAAAACAAGATTGTTGAGGCTCACCGTGGAAAAGCCGGGGACCTGGACCACGATGGGGTAAGCCGGTGTGGCGTTCGGGTCGTAGTTGGGAGGGAAGAAGATGCTGAAACCACTGCTCATCAGCAGGCCGCTCTTTTTCACCACTACGTTGGAGATCAGCTGCACCGAGTTGATGCCGGTCTGCAGCTCGGTGATCCCGTCGACCAGTTCGATGCCGTCGATGCCGAAGGGCTGGGCATAGCTGGCGCAGCGGGCGCGGAAAGCGTCCAGCTCACTCTGCCGGATGCCCACCGGGTCGGTGATCATCCAGTCGTAATCGTTGTACCGCGGAGTGTAGTCGTCACCACGACCCGGGTCGGGGTCCACACCCTCGCCCACCATGACAAACCCTTCTTCGAGCTTCGCGTCGTAGTAGTAGTTGGTGTTCACTACATAGGGATCGCCGCCCCGCTCCTGGGCCGCAGCCGGGAGGGCGAGGGCCAGAGCAAGGATCACCACCAGCAGGGAATAGGTATACGTCTTCAACATCAACCGCTCCTGATACTGCAAACTCCGTGGGGAGAGCCTGGTTGATCAGTGGGAGGTTCGGGTCGGGGTTTCGAACAACCTCACGTCTGTCAGGCGTACTACGATACTGCACCCGGCAGCCTGGTGGTCCGGGGCCTGAGCTTGTGTCTTCGAGACAGTTTCCACACGGCCCACCGGGGGCGGGCCCACAATCGACCTTATTAATATAGGTCTAATTGGTGGAAAAATGCAACTCTGGAAATAATGACAGTTACGGGGATGGCTATTGTCCGGGCAGTTCCGGAATCAGTGTCTCCAGCTTCCCCCGCCCTCGGTCTCGAGGAGCAGGGCTACTCCAACCAGCCGGCGGCCACGGTGGCCCCGTGGGTCAATCCCGGGAAGGGGGCCACGCCGAACCAGCGGGAGCAGGTGCTGTCGTCGTAGCGGAAGATGTCGATCATCGACACGCCGTCCGGGTCCGGCCCGGCGCCGACCACGATCTCGTCCCGGCCGTCCCGGTCCAGGTCGGGGCTACAGCCGACCGTCGCCCCGTATGCCGCCGCGGCCATCTCCCAGGCAATGAAGTTGACGCCCGGCATCGGAACCACTGACGTGCCGTCGTAATCCCAGCCGCGGACGTGGGCGCTGAAGATCGGCGAGGGCCCGGGAGCGGTGAGCAGCTCGTCGATGCCATCGCCGTCGATGTCACCGGCAGCCACCTTCACCCCCCAGCGGCTGGTGCCGTAGGCCATGAAGCTGACCCCAGGCATAGCCTGGGCCGCCAGGCCGTCCACATTCCAGCCCCGCACATGGGGCCCGAACACCGCGCCCGGTCCGGCGCCGGTGATGATTTCATCGCAGGAGTCGCCGTCGATGTCGCCACAAGCCACGTTCACGCCCCACTTGTTCGTGCCGTAGGCGAGGAAGCTGACCCCGGGCACCGGCGTGGTGTCATAGAAAAAGGCCCGGACGTGGGGCCCGAACACCGCCCCCGGCCCGGCGCCGGTGACGATCTCGTCCGAGCCGGGATAGTACCCATACAGGTTTCCGCAGGCCACGTTGACCCCCCATTTCCTGGTGCCGTAGGCGAGAAAGCTAATTTCAGTGATCGGGTCCCCGTCCGATTCGAAGGCCCGGACGTGGGGTCCGAAGACCGCCCCCGGCCCGGGCCCGGTGACAATCTGCCGGCCGTCGACGCCGAGCAGGTCGCCCACCGCGAGGTTGACCCCGTATCGCGGGACGCCGTACGCGATGAAGCTGAGCACCGGCTCCGCCCCCTCACAGGGCAGGAAGAGGTGCACCTCCGGCGGGTTGTCCGGCCCGGGACCCGGCCCCGCAGCCAGCCGCCAGCCGGTGGACCAGTGGAAGCCCATGTCGATGACGCCGCTGTCGGACGCCAGGTCGGTGCGGGTCGACCCGCCGGACAGGGGGCTCGACGGGTCGCCGGCATCGATGCAGGGGCTGTCCGCCGCCTGGCCGGCGTCGAGGTGGCCGAGGAAGTAGTCACCCAGCGCGGCGGAAGCGAAGAGGGGGTTGGCGTCGATCATGCCGTCGCCCCAGGTGAGGATGCTGTCCGGTCCGATCTCGATACCGTCCTGTCCGCCCTCCAGGTCGCAGTAGCTGATGACCACGTTCGAGCCGCCGTTCTCGTAGCCCATGGCGATAGCGGGCCCGAGCGGCGCGTCGTTGCCCCAGAAAATTGTCTCCTTGATCTGGAGAGCCGCACCGGAGTGGGTGTTGATGGCGCCGCCGTGGCTGATCAGGGCTTCGTTGCCGGCGAAGGTGCAGCCGGTGATCTCGGGATAGGCGTTCCAGCCGCACTCCATGCCCCCGCCGCTGTACCCGGCCCGGTTTCCGTACACCAGGCAGCCATCAAAATGGGCCATGGTGTTGTCACTGCACTGGATGGCCCCGCCCCAGGAAGCGTGGTTGCCGGTGAAGCGGTTGCGCTCGATCTTTGGAGAACCGCCGGCGCACCGGAGACCGCCACCGGTATTGACGGCCATGTTCTCCTGGAAGCGGTTGTCGGCGATTACCGGGTCACCAATGCCGCAGTAGAGGGCCCCGCCGCTGTCGGCGCGGTTGCCCCGGAAGAGGTTGTTCCTGATCACGGAGTCGCTGCCCATGGCTCCCTTTTCGGCGTGGTTGCCCCGGAAGAGGTTGTTCCTGATCATGGAGTCGCTGCCCATGGCTGACAGGCACAGGGCGCCGCCGGTCTTCGCGCCCCCGCCGCTTCCCTCCGAGGCATTGCCGATGAAGCGGTTCCCTTCGAACAACACCGGGCCGCCGATCACCCAGGCGCCGCCCCCCGGTCCGTTGGTGATGTTATCGAGGAAGAGGTTGTCGATGACTTCCGCCCAGGAATGTTCGCAGTAGAGGGCGCCGCCGTAACTGCTGGAGAAGTAACCGTTGTCATGGAAGATGTTCTTTTCAATCCGCGGGCCGCTGGCATCGCAGCCGATGCCGCTGCCCCTGGTGGACGTGTTGCCGGCGATGATGTTGCCGGTGATCGTGGGGGACGAATGCTCGATGGAGATCCCGCCGCCCAGGGTCGAGTTGAATCCGCCGGTGAGGGTGAACCCGCGGAGGATCGTGTCGTACTGCTCACCCTGACTGAAGATTACGCAGCGGCGGGGGAGGTCGAGGGACCCCTCGGCGTCGATGATGCAGTTCAGCGGGCCGCCCTCTGACTGGACTGTGATCGCCTTGCCGCGGAAGTTGAGGTTGCGGTTGTCCGGTCCGCGCCAGGTGCCGTCGGCCACCAGCACCGTGTCACCGTTCATCGCGGCGTCGATGCCGGCCTGGATGGTGGGCTGGTCGGCCGGCACGCGGATCACGGCTGCCGAGGCCGCGGGTACGACGATGAGGGTCAGAAGGAAAACGACAATGGTGCGAACGGACATGGTCAGGCCCCCTGTGAAAAGGCGCGTAACGTTCGGCATGTAATCCGGAGCGGTGATCTTCATTTTGAAGAGAGGATATCGTTTTCCCTTTGTGGCGTCAAAATTCTCCGGAAGGCCGGATGGGATTCAGAGCTCGTACAGTGTCGAGTCCACCGAGGGGGGAAGCTTCTTCCTGAGACTCTTCAGGCGGGAGCCGCCGCTTTCACTACTCAGCGGGTCCTCCTCGTCCAGAACCGGGCCCAGCTGCTCCTCGATGACATCGGGGTCCTCACCGGCCTCCATCCTGCGGATCATCTCTTCCATTCCGCGCCCCACGGGCAGGCCGGTGGCCTCGCAGAGCGAACGCATCATCCGCGCCGCCTGCCGCGGGTCCTCGCCGTCCATCCCCTCCGCGTCCGAGGCCATGGCGGCCAGTGCCTGCTCGACTTTTGCCTCGTCCACCCCGGCCAGCGGGTCATCCGGCGTCTTGGAGCGTCCGGTGGAAATGGCGAAGGCCGAGGCGCGTCGTTCCAGGTTGGCCCGGCCGCACTTCGGGCAGTCGGGTTGTTTTTCGGTGTTCACCCGCCGGGTGAAGAAGTTGAAGATCACATGACAGTCGGAACAGTAAAATTCGTATATGGGCATGTTCGCCTCTTGAATCCGCGTCATATATCAGATTTTGGCCACCGGCTATTCTAATCCAGGAGATTTGTCCGATTCCAGGCCTGATTCTGGCATCGGGAAGCGGGAGATGATAGCCTGTCCCTCCCCCCTCGGGGCAAGGCCCCGGGGTACTGCTATGTACGGACAGGGAAAGTGGAAATGATTGTTTTGGACCCATCTCGGCTGGACCCATTGCAGCGCTACCTGCCGCCGAAACTGGCGGCGCTGGTGAAGCAGCGCCTGGCCGGCGAGGGGCCGGCCGGGCCGCCCACCGTGCCCGGGCTGTACGGCAGCAGTCCAGCCTTCATCTCCGCCCTGCTGGGCAGCGCCTCCGGCGCGGGCACCGTCCTTTTGGTGGCCCCGGACAACCAGGCCATCGCCGGTCTGGAGCGCGACCTCACCTTCTATGGCAAATGGCTTGACCCCGGCGCCCGGGTGCAGACCTTTCCCATGCCCGAGGTGAGCCCCTACCACGCCATCCCCCCGCACTTCGACATCACCCGGGACCGGCTGGCCACCCTGGCCGCCCTGGCCGAGGGTGGAGGGGGGCGGACCTATGTGGTGGCCGCGGTCGGAGCCCTGCTGCACCGGACCTATTCCCCCAAGGCGTTCGGCGAGCACTACCACCGAATCTCCGAGGGCGAGGAGTTGCCGCCGGCCCGGCTGGCCGCCCGGCTGGACAGCATGGGCTACCGCCGGGTGGACATCGTGGTAGCGGTGGGCGATTTTGCTGTTCGGGGCAACGTCTTCGACTTCTTCCCGGTCACCAGCGAGCAGCCGGTGCGCCTGATCTACTTCGATGACACCGTGGAGGCGATCCGCTTTTTCGAGCCGGAGAGCCAGCGCTCGGTGGGGGCCACTCCGTCGGTGGGGGTGGTGCCGGCGCGGGAGTATCTGCTGGATGCCGACGGTATCCGGGTCTGGGCCTTGCGTGCCCGGCGGCGCTGGACCGAAAAAGCCGCCCACCGGGACCTGGACGAAAAGATCGAGACCCTGGAGCAGAGCGGGATCCTGCCGGAGATGGAGGGGCTGCGGCACCTGCTGGACGACGGCCCCGGCTGGTCACTGCTGGACCACCTGGGAGAGGACTCGCCAGTGCTGACAGTGGAGCCGGAGCTGGTGGACAGTGCACTGGCCGGCTTTGGCAAGCGGATGGAAGCCGACTACTCCATCGCCATCCAGGAGGGCAGCCTGGCCCTGCCGCCGGACGAGATCTTCGTCGACACGGACAAGACCGTGGAGCGGCTGAACCGTGGTCGCTCGGTTCGCCTCGGCGGGGCCGGGGCCCTGCTGGAGAGCGCCGGCGAGGGGCCGGGGACCGAGGAGGGGCGGCGGTTCGGCGGTCAGGCGCACCTGGCGGCTGAAGCGGTTCGCCATGCCATGGGCGAGGGCGACCGGGTTTGCCTGGTGATGCGCACCCGGGGCAAGCGGGACCGGCTGGTGGCGATCCTGGCCGAGTACGAGCTGGTACCGAGGCGGGAAGAGGACCTTGATCCAGACGTGCCGGCGGCGGGGGAGTTCCCCGGGGCCGGGGCGGGCCCGTCGCTTCACGTGCTGGACGGCCACCTCTCCCGGGGCTTCCGCCACAAGGACGCCGGGCTGACCTTTATCACCGATGACGAGATCTTCGGCGCCACCGCCGTCCGTGAGCGCAAGCGGGAGAAGCGGCGGGGCGCGGCCAGCTTCATGACCGATTTCCGGGACCTCTCCCCGGGGGACCTGATCGTCCACGTGGACCACGGCATCGGCCGCTTCGTCGCCCTGCGCAGCATGGAGCGCGAGGGGGAGCAGGACTTCATGGTGCTGGAATACCGCGGCGGCGACCGGCTGATGGTGCCGCTGGAGCGGATGGACCTGGTGCAGAAGTACAGCGTCATGGATGAGGGGTCACCACCGCTGGACCGGCTGGGCGGGCAGGCCTGGGCCAAGACCAAGGCCCGGATCAGCAAGTCGATGCAGGACATGGCCCGCGAGCTGATCAACCTCTACGCCGCCCGCGACCAGGTCCGCGGTTACGCCTTCAGCCCGGACACCGAGTGGCAGCGGGAGTTCGAGGAGAGTTTCGAGTATGTGGAGACCCCGGACCAGCGCACGGCCATCGACGAGCTGAAGGAGGACATGGAGCGGCCCAAGCCCATGGACCGGCTGCTCTGCGGCGACGTGGGCTACGGCAAGACCGAGGTGGCCATGCGCGCCGCCTTCAAGGCGGTGATGGACGGCAAGCAGGTGGCCATCCTCAGTCCCACCACGGTGCTGGCCTACCAGCACTTCAAGACTTTCTCCGACCGGCTGGCCCCCTTCCCGGTGCAGGTGGGCCTGCTCAGCCGCTTCCGCACCACGGCCCAGCAGAAGGAGACGCTCAAGGGCATGGCCGCGGGCGAGGTGGACGTGGTGGTGGGCACCCACCGCCTGCTCTCGGCCGACGTGGCGTTCCGGGACCTGGGCCTGCTGGTGGTGGACGAGGAGCAGCGTTTCGGCGTGGCACACAAGGAGAAGCTGAAACGGCTGCGCAAGCGGGTGGACGTGCTGACCATGACCGCCACCCCGATCCCCCGCACCCTGCACATGTCGCTGGTGGGGGTGCGGGACATGAGCGTGATCAAGACCCCGCCGCGCAACCGGCTCTCCATCCACACCAACGTGGTACCCTTCCGCGGCGAGCTGGTGGCCTCGGCCATCCGCAAGGAGCTGGGACGGGACGGCCAGGTCTACTTCGTGCACAACCGGGTGGCCAGCATCCACTCCATGGCCCAGTATGTGCGGCGGCTGGTGCCCGAGGCCAAGGTGGCGGTGGCCCATGGCCAGATGGGCGAGGGCCAGCTGGAAAAGGTGATGCTCGGCTTCATGAACGGCGAGACCAACGTGCTGGCCACCTCGACAATCATCGAGAATGGCCTCGACATACCGCGGGTCAACACCATCATCGTCAACCGCGCCGACCGTTTCGGCCTCTCCCAGCTCTACCAGCTGCGGGGCCGGGTGGGCCGCTCGGACCGCCGGGCCTTTGCCTACCTGCTGGTGCCGACGAAGCAGGGGCTGACCCCCATCGCCCGGAAGCGCCTGGCCGCGCTGAAGGAGTTCAGCGACCTCGGCGCCGGGTTTCGCATCGCCGCCCTGGATCTCGAGCTGCGCGGAGCGGGAAACCTGCTGGGCCGTGAGCAGCACGGACAGATGGCGGCCATCGGCATCGAGCTCTACACCCGGATGCTGCGCCAGGCGGTGGCCCAGCTGAAGGGCGAGGTGCTGCCCGGGGCCACCCAGGCCACCATCAGCCTCGGGGTGGACACCCACATACCCCACGACTACGTCCCCGAGGCCACCATCCGGCTCTCGCTGCACAAGCGTCTGGCCTCGGTGGCCGACGAGGTGCAGCTGGAGGATCTGCTGGGGGAGATCGAGGACCGCTTCGGCGCGGCCCCCGAGCCGCTGCGCAACCTGATCGAGCTGGCCCGCCTGCGGTTGCGGGCCGAGCAGCTGGGCATCGAGAGCGTGGAGAGCGAGGGGCGGACCCTGGCGGTGAAAATATCCTCCACACCGGCCATCGACGGGGACAAGCTGGTCTCCCTGATTTCCGAGCGGGAGGATTGCAGTTTCACCAGTGCCGGGGTGCTCAAATTGAAGCTGCCCGGGGCCGGGCGGCTGCTGGACGAGGCGGGCGCCGTCTTGAATAGCCTGGTATGATATGGTAGCGTCTTTTTTCTGGTTCAGCCCCCTCCGGCACGGTGCCGGCGGGCCCAGGAGTTTCACGGCACAATGACTATCCGACCTTTGAATCTATACGCAAGCACCGCTCTTTTCCTCGTCGCCATGCTGTTCCCGGCGCTGCCGGCCGCGGCCCAGGACGAGGAGGACGCCGCGCAGGACAGCTATGTCGTTCTCGACGATGTGATCGCCTGGGTGGGAGCCGAGTTCATCACCCAGTCGGAGTTCGATTTCGAGAAGATGCGCCAGCGAAAGATGCTTGAACAGGCCGAGATCACCGACGAGCAGCGGCAGTTGGCGATGACCGATTTCGACCGCCGGGTGTTCGACAGCCTGGTGGAGCGCCTGCTGATCCTGGAGGCCGGCGAGGAGGTCGGGCTGCGGGTGCCCGACTACGAGATGGACCTCTTCATCGACAACTTCATCCAGCAGAATGACGGCATCAACTCGGTGGAGGAGCTGGACGAGGCGCTGCAGCGCTATGGATCGAACCTTGAATCGTTCAAGCGCGAGAGCCAGCAGGGCCTGATGATGGAGAAGGTGCGCAAGAACCTGATCTACCCCCGGATCGACATCACCGAGGAGGAGGTTCGCGAGGCCTACATGGAGCACCAGGACAGCTTCCTCATCCCGGCCTGGGTCCGGCTGGAAGAGATCTTTTTCGCCGCCAACCAGTTTAACCGCGACCAGGTGCGTACACGTGCCCTGGAGATCCTCGAGGACCTGCGCTCCGGCGAGCGGAGTTTCCCCGATACGGCGAGGCTGATTTCCAGCAGCCCATCGGCAGACCAGGCCGGCGATCTGGGAATCATCACCCTCGACGACCTCTCCGGCTCCCTCCGCGAGGTGGTGGACGGTTTGGAGGAAGGCGGGGTGAGCGATCCGGTGGCCACCGATAGCGGGTTCCAGATCATCCGGGTGGCAGAGAAGCACCCCGCCACCTTCAAGCCGCTGCTCGAGGTGGAAGAGGTCATCAGGGACACGCTGTTCCGGGAGCGTCAGGGCGAGGAGCAGGCGGAGTTTCTCGACGAACTGCGGGCAAAGGCCTACATCAAGATCTATCCCGAAGAACTTCAATAACCGCAGGCTGGCACCGGTTCGCCGCGGGAGTGGCGGGGCGGGCCCGTCTTTTTTGCCGTTGATGGACGAACTTCGACTCGATCTCTATCTCAAGCGGTGCCGGCTGATCAAGCGCCGGGCTCTGGCCAACGCGGCCTGCACCAGGGGGCTGATCCTGCTCAACGGTGCCGCAGCGCGGCCGGGAAAAAAGGTGCGGGTGGGTGACCGGTTGAACCTGCGCCACGGCGGCCGGCTGCTGGAGCTGGAGGTGGTGGCGCTGCCCCGCAAGGGGGAGAAGCGGGTGCTGGAGGGGCGGATGCCCTACCGCATCCTCTCCAGCGCACCCGCCCCGCGGCAGGAGGCGATGGAAGTGGTGTTCCTCTTCGAGGACTTTGAGGAAGAACCAGAGGAAGGCACGGGACATGACAGCGAAGAACCAGGGCGGTGAACCGCCGAGGAAGACCGTTTTCGTGGAGAGCCTCGAGGTGAACTCCACCATCACCTCGATCTTTATCGTCCGGGACAAGGAGATCCGGCAGCAGAAGAACAACAACCAGGACTACCTGCGCCTGACCCTCGGCGACCGCACCGGTTCAGTGGCGGGGCTCTCCTTCTCGGACACGGACAAGAACTGGCACACCTTCAGCCAGGGTGACTACCTCCTGGTCCGCGGGGTGGTCAAGGAATACGCCGGCCGGGCCCAGATCAAGCTGACCCGGGTGCAGCCGCTGCCCGAGGACGGTGTGGACGCCCGGGACTTCCTCCCTTCCTCCGGCCGCGATGCCGGCGAGATGTACGACGAGCTGCTGGGCTGGGTGCGCAGTGTCGAGGACCCGCACATCAAGACACTGCTGGAGACCATCTTCAACGATGAGGATATCGCCGCCCGGTTCCGCATGGCCCCGGCAGCCAAGGCGATGCACCATGCCTACATCGGCGGCCTGCTGTCCCACACCCTCTCGGTGATCGGGCTGTCCCACCGGGTGGCCGGCCACTACGGTTCCACGGCGGTGAACCGTGACCTGCTGCTGGCCGGCGCCATGCTCCACGACCTGGGCAAGGCCTGGGAGCTGGACTGGCACCGCGGCTTCGACTACACCGACAGCGGCCGCCTGCTGGGGCACATCGTCGAGGAGTCGTTCCTGGTGGATCGCTATATCCGGGGGATTGAGGGTTTCCCCGATGAGTTGCGGGTGCAGTTGCTGCACATCGTGCTCAGCCACCACGGGACATACGAATACGGGTCGCCGCGGCGGCCCAAGACGGTGGAAGCGCTGATCCTGCACTACGTCGACGACCTCGACTCCAAGTGCCAGGCCATGCAGGACCTGATCAAGGCCGAGGCGGGGCAGAAGGGCAACTGGACCAGTTTCAACCGCAACCTCAGCCGCTACATATACAAGAAGCGCTACGTTTCCGGGGAAGGTGCTACCGAGGAAGTTGCCACCGGGGAGGCCGAGCCGCCGCGGGTGCCCGATGAGCGGGAAGCGCCGGCCGAGAGTGAAGTGACCGCGGAAAAAGACCCGGTTTCCGAGCCGGCCGCGGCGCCTGACCTGCCGCAAGGCAAACTCTTTGATTGACCCGCCGCACCCCGCGGCCTTATATACATAGAAAGCAGTGCGATGACCGGAAACGCTCTCCAGCCTCGTAAAGATATGCTCAAGCCGCTGAAGATCGGCTCCCTGACTCTCGACCCGCCGGTGGTGATGGCCCCGATGGCCGGGTTCTCGGACCGCATTTTCCGCGACATGGTTCGCGGGTTCGGCGGCTGTCCGCTGCTCTTCACCGAGATGGTCAGCGCCGAGGGTCTGTTGCGCGGCGGGCGGGGTTCGCTGGAGCTGCTGCCCCACCCGGACGAGTTCGGCGACACCGGGGTCCAGCTCTTCGGCTTCAAACCCGAGCGGGTGGCCGATGCCGCTGCCTGGGTGGAGGATCGCGGGGTCCGGCTGGTGGACATCAACATGGGCTGTCCGGCGCGCAAGGTAGTGGTGGACGGGTCGGGTGCGGCGCTGCTCAAGGACCCCGACCGGGCCGTGGCCCTGGTGTCCGCCGTAAAAAAAAAGTCTCGATCCCGCTCACGGTCAAACTGAGACTGGGCTGGGACCGCGGCGAGGTGACCGTGCACGAGCTGGCGCCCCGGCTGGTGGACGCCGGCGCCGACGCGGTGACCCTCCACGCCCGCTGCCGCAACGAGGGCTTATCGGGTGAGGCCAAGTGGGAGCACATCGCCCGGCTCAAGGAATCGTTGCCGGTGCCCCTGCTGGGCAACGGTGATGCCCGGACAGCCGAGGATGTTTTCCGCATGACCGGCGAAACCGGCTGCGACGGGGTGATGGTGGGCCGGGCCGGGTTGGCCAAGCCATGGATCTTCAGCCAGGCCGCGGCGCTGAACCGCGGTGAGGCGGCGCCGGAACCGGAGAAGGAGGTTCGGCGGCAGCTGATCCTCGAACACTTCCGCCGGCTGGTAGAGGTGGACGAGGCGCACCGGGCGGTGCACCGGATCCGGGGGTTCGTGGCCTGGTATTCGCGGGGGCTCAACGGCGGATCGATGCTGCGCCGGTCGGTGAACCGGGCGCCCGACGCCGCCGAGTTCGAAGAGATCGTCAACACCTTTTTCGACCAGGGACATGTTAGCTGAAATCAAGAGACAGATGCAGCACGGCGGGGTGATCGACACCCCCGAGGAGCGGGACCGCTTCTTCCGCTACCTCGACGTGCTCGGCCCGCGCTTCGAACCGCTGGTGGTGCGGGGCGGCAGCCGGCGGCGCCGGGAGTTCATGGCCCGCTGTCTCCATTTCTACGGCCCGGGCCGTGACGGGGGGAACTTCGTCCTTTACGAACCCGGCGACGAGCAAGGGCCGGCCGCGGCGGCCGCCGAGCTGGAGGAGTGCTGGCGCAAGAGTATGGGCGGCACCCTCTTTGTCGACCAGTTCGACCATTCACGCGGGGCACTGCTCGACTCCCTTGCCGGAGTCTGCCGCCACGTGGCCCGCGCCCGGGACCGCAAGCAGCAACCGGCCCTGCCGGCCAGCGGTGCCCGGCTGGTGCTCGGGCGCAAGTCGGGGCAGGGTCCGGACATGAGTCAGCGCAGTGCCACCGCGGCGCGGCTGGAGGAGATTCTCGAGCCGGTCACCGTGGACATGCGTCGGCTCAAGCCGAACCACGAGCGGCCCTGCGGCAGCGGCGCCGCTCACTGCATCACCCGTGACGAATCACCCGCCGATGAAAATGAGCCCCTCTGGCGCCAGGAGCTGGAGCATCTGCTGACCAGGATCTGGAAGGAAGGCGGGGCCCGCCAGGGCGGCGGTCTTCTGCGCCAGCTCCGGGAGCGGGCCGATTTCGAACTGGCCGAACTGGCGCTCGGTGAAACCGGCGGCAACCGGAAGCGGGCGGCCGAACTGCTCGGTGTCTCCACCGCCACCATTTCCCGCCGCCTCTCCTCCGGAAAATCATGACCTTGTCTGGCAGGGCCGGAACCCGGAAGGGCTGCATCATTACCACCACGGTCATCATTCTGCTCTGTGCCGTTCTCGCCACCGGCGGCTGGTTCTGGTTCCGTTCCTGGTTGAGCAACCGCCAGCTGGACAACCTGGAGAGCTACGAGCGCCACCGCCAGCTGACCCTGGCCAAAGTGGAGCTGGATGCGTTGCGCTCCCTGGGCCAGCGGGCCCGCAGCGGCGCCCTTGATGAGATCCGGGACGGTCTCTCCTTCCTTCTTTCCGAGGAGGTGCTCAATCGCTGCCTCGAACAGTTCGTCGGGCTGGAGGGGGTTTCCAGCAGGGGCGACAGTTTCCGCATCACCAGCGCCGGGCTGCAGTGTCTCGATGGTCTGGCCCTGGCCACCTTCGACCTCGAGGTGGAGACCCGCTACCCCGGCATCTCGGCCCGGGGCCGGGCGGACACCCTGCTCACGCTGGCACCCGGCGATGCCGGCGACCTGGTGGGGCGGTTCCGTATCATTTCCGTCTCCCCCGACTACACCATCCAGGGCCGGAAGATCCCCGCCTTCGAGTTGCTCAAGCGGCTGACCAGCGCCCGGCTGGACCGCAGTGCCCGGATGAAGATTCCCGACCTCCACATCCCCCTGGCCCTCACCGGGGAGGTACCGTTCAGCAAGGTGGACAAGCAGACCGCCGGCGGATCGGTGACCGTGGAAATGGCGGCGGGCAGCCTGGGCTACCGGGTGGAGATCGGCGATGCCGGGTTCTACAAGGGGTTCATCCGCGCCGCGGCGTCAGCAGTGACGTTGTTTACTCCCGAAGCGGGCGGGAAAGACGACGGGGCCACCATCCCCGAGGTGGTGACGACGGTGCTTCCGGACGGGGAGGAGGGGGAGGAGCCGGCGCTCCACCCGCTGGCCGAAGATCCGGCCCTCTTCGAGAAGGAACTGGCCCGGCTGGAAACGCGGCTGGCCAATGTCCGGGAGCAGCTGACAAAGCTGGACCTTCCCGCCGGGCCGAAGAGCGATGCCGAGATCCGCTGCAGCCGCGAGCTGCTGGACGGGCTGCTGCGCCAACTGGCCGGTGCCATCGAGGACGACGTCCAGATCACCATCGAGAACATGGAAAACGCCTGGCAGAAGGAGCAGAAGCTCTTTGGCCGAACGTTTCAGAACCACGCCGACATTGTTCATGCCGACGGCCGGGTGGACATCCGCGACCTGCGCCTGCTGGGCATGGAGGGCAACCGGCTGGAGGTGGGGGTGCACATCGTTGGTGACGCCAGCGGCTCGGTGAAGGTCTCGATATATGGCCTGAAATCAACCGTGCCGGTGATCCTCGACGTCACCGCCGACCAGGTGCTTTTCTTCACCATGGAGGACGATGGCGAGGGCGGGTTCGTGGTGCGGCCCGAGCCGGCGGAGATCCCGCTGGAGGTGGCCGCCCAGGTACAGGTGGGCTCCTACGGCATTCGCCTCAACCCTCCGCTCTCCCTCGAGGCACAAAAGGTCATCCGCCCGGCCCGGGTGCCGCTGGGGCTGGACAGCACCATCACCATCCCCACCAGGATGAAACGCAGCGACGTGCTCGCCTCGAAGAACATCCGGGTGACGGTCACCGGCACCGGCATTCCAACGGTGACTAAGAAGGGCGGCCTGGTGGTTGGCGCGCATTTGTCCATCGAGGAAGAGAAGGGGGGACGGGAAGAGAAGAAATAAGAAGGGGGGACGTACATAACTATATAACTAACGAACAGCCTCTTGAAAGACATATAGTTATGAGTGATATTAGAAAACAGGATCGAACGAACAAGCTCACTCGGCCCAAAGAAATCTCCCCACCTTCAGTCCGTTCGTTACGTGCGAAATACGAACCATCCCTGTTAACGCTTTCTACGTCAGCAAGTTACACGTTAGTTATATAGTTATGTACGTCCCCGCTCAGGGATTGATCACCAGCGGCGCATCCGGGTCGACGTTCTCCAGCTCGAACCACACTTCGCCGGCGGCCGCATCGAGGCCGTAGGCGATGCCCACCGGCTGGTTGTGCTGGGTTGCGTGCGGGGCTTCCTCGTGGAGGTCGCCCCAGGGGGTGCCGATCACCAGCCGGCCATCGTCATCCAGACTCAGCGCATCCTGGCCTTCGTACCGCAGCCTGATCCCGCCGGCATCCCCGGCACGTTTCAGGCGATACTCGCCGTTCAGCCGGCCGGCCGCACCGCTCCACGCCAGGTCGATCCCGGACCACAGATCGTGATACACGATCCTCTCAAAGGTGGCCGCACCACTGACCCAGCCCTCCGGGTTCTTGCCGCGGAAATAGCTCACCTTGCCCTGGAGCGGGTCTTCTCCTTCCACGACGATCCCCTGGTTTGATCCGAGGAAGTGGATCTTGAGCGCAAACGACTCGGTGGACATTTGTGTATCACCGATGGGCTGATCGGGATCGTCCGAGTGATCGGTGGTGTTCACAGTGCGGGTGAAGACCGCAGCCAGCGAATCAGCGGTGAAGAAGAACGTCCCCGTTCCGTGACGGGCAGCAAAGAGGGCCTGGGGGTCAAACTGACCCTGGTTTTCCTCGAAGGCCAGCGGCAGGTCTCCCAGTGCACCCTGGGCATCACCGAATGCCGTCGGCGGTGCAGCGGACGCGGTGGGCGTATCTGCAACGGTTTCGGGCGAAGGTACTTCAGAGGTGCCGCAGCCGCAGAGCAGGATCAGGGCGACGGAAGCGATCAGTGCTGAAAAGAATCTGAACAAGAATCCATACTCCCCGAAGCTGGTCAAAAATCGGGGACAGGCACCGATTTCCTTCGGAAATCGAGAGCCAGTCCCCATTTTTGGCATATTGTTCATGACAAGCCGGTTCAGTGGCGGTGCAGCACGGCGTGCATGATCCGCCTGGTTTCGTGTAGCCGGTCGTCCGCCGGCAGGTCGGCCAGGCGCTGGTTCATTTTCAGATCCCGCTCGGCCAGCAGCGTTTTGACCATGTAGTCGATCATCCCGGCGGGGAAGATTCCCTCCCGCTCATACAGCGCACGATCCTCTTCCAGCCGGCGGGCCGAAGCGACGCAGCTGGCTGGGAGTGCGGGCAAAC
>RCNC010000133.1_pt1 | contig 40031 bp, 32 predicted proteins | sample 2041301 | NCBI WGS metagenome assembly RCNC01 (sample SAMN09708231, study PRJNA481090) | Marine sediment metagenome, whole genome shotgun sequencing project. | biome: marine sediment; feature: ocean; material: sediment; isolation source: Sewage treatment plant 13A marine sediment (STP13A) ...
TCCATTACTTCATTTCCCATATTTACGGGAACAATAGTAAGTACATCAAAAGGTACTTCCTGGCCATCATAAGAAACAATTTTCTTTTCTTTATTGTCTACATGCTCTAAATAAAATTCGGGAATTACTTTAATGTTTTTCTCCTCAAGAAGGCCACTGAGCATTTGAGTAGCTCTTGGTTTTGTAAAAGCACCGGGTAGAGGTGTAACATAGGTTATCTCCACTTTATCACGAATGCCAAGTTCATGGAAATATGCATCAGCTAGAAAAACAAATTCAAGTGGAGCAACCGGGCATTTGAAAGGTAATTCTGCGATATTTAATACCAAACGACCACCTTCCCATGTTCTGAAAAAGTTCCGAAGTGCTATTGCTCCTTCTATGGTGTAAAAATCAAAAATTTCTTTATACCACAATTCTCCTTTTAGACCAGGTGTTTCGTCCGGACAGGTTTGAGTACCTGTGGCAATGATCATAAAATCGTATTTTAAAATCTTCCCATCAGCAAGTTTTACCTGATTTTTCTCGCCTTCAATTAATTCGATTTCGGAGTAGATAACATGAACTCCGGGAGGGAAAAAATCACTTTTCGGTTTTATAACATCTTTCTTATTATAGATTCCAAAAGGAATAAAAAGAAAGCCTGGTTGATAATAATGAGTTCTAAACTGGTCCACAACAGTGATCTCCCATTCTTCCCTTTCAAGCGAAGCCCTGAGTTTATTGGCCATTATTGTTCCTCCTGTACCACCACCTAGGATTAAAATTTTTTTCATACCTATTTTATTATTAGCATTTTATTCTATAATTGATTTTTCAAAATTACCTCAAGTTTTGTACCTTGTAGCCTTCGATAATATGATATATATCAATCCTGTTTTAAAACATATAATCTAGATATGTAGATTTATTGTTGGGAGGGAGGTAGTTTTTGAATAAGTCATGTGATGTTTGTATATACAGGTCATATCTATTTGATGACCTAAGTAAGGAAGAATTTGGAGTTCTTTCATTGTCACGGAACGAAGAAGTCTATAAGAAAGGCGAAATTGTTATAAAGGAAGGAGAGGAAGTAAAAAATTTTATTTACCTGAAAGAAGGGCTTTTGAAGATATATAAAACCATAGATCAAAGAAAAGAACAGATCGTGGGGATTACCAAACCAAAAGACTTTATAGGTTTACTCAGTGCTTTTTCAAATTCGAATAATTTGTATTCTATCTCGGCTTTGGAAGATTCAGAGATATGTGTCATTGAAACAGAACTAATTAGAAGGATGGCACGTGAGAATGGCAATTTTGCATTAACCTTGCTAGAAAAAATGAGTGCCATCAATGATCAGATCTTAAGCACTCGTTTGTCAATCAACCTGAAAAACCTTCGTGGTAGAACAGCCTATATAATACTGTTGTTTGCTAAGGATATTTATAAAGATGTAAAGTTTGACTTACCTGTTTCCAGGAAAGAAATTGGTGAGCTCATTGAAATGAGGACAGAGAATGTAATCCGAATTCTTTCAGAGTTAAGGAAAGACGGTATAATTGGTATTGAAGGAAAAAGGATAGAAATAATGGATATGAAAAGGCTTAAACAAATTGCCGAATTTGGATAATCTCCCAAAAAATTAATACCACGTGGGATTTCCACGAGGTATTAACGGGGAAACAAAGAAAAATACGACCCTTATACCTTTATTCAAGGCACCCAAAATTCATCAACCGGAAGTAGTTTTTCTCTGGTGAATCATTCCTTAGTTTTGTGAAGACTGCTGCAATTGCATTTCATGCAGAATATTGACCCTGTAATGCCCAAAAGCAATCCTGCACCTAATGAGCTATAGAAAACCCATTTAGGCAATCCAAAACAGCAAGTCAAAAATCCAATTATTATTATTGCAAGGACCCCGATCATTCCAAGGACCATACAATGAAAACCTGCATTCACTAAAAAAATTTTCCAACCGGAAATTCCGTTAGTTTGTGTATTCATTTTCCCTTGTTTTTTGCGCTCATACAAATTACGCATGAAAACATTAAAAGATGAAAAAAATCCTGTGAAATATATCCGGCTTTATTGTGATATATGCTTGACTTTTATTTTGTAGTTTTACTTCTTTAACGCATTATATAATTATTTTTCCTGATATATGATACAAGTTTTCAAGGATAGAACCAATTGCCATGAGTGTAAACTAAAGTCAAAAGCGGCCATGGAATTGAATGATTTGGAATTGAAACTCCTCGAAAAAGGTTGTCTGGATGTTCACCTGAATGCAGGGGAAAAAATATTTTCAGAAGGATTGCCGCACTCTTATGTGGTCTTTTTAAAGGAAGGCTTTGCCAAAATTCATATGATAGGACCAAATGGACGTGACCAGATTTTGAAGATTGCCCGGTCGGGAGCTTATATGGGTATTCAAACTATTCTTGGAGGAAAAATTAATCACTATTCTGCAACTGCCTTAAAAGATATTCGGGCATGTTATATAAATGTCAGTATTTTTAAAGAACTTATAAAAACCAGCGGAACATTTGCATCAGAAATTTTAGCGTATGTCTGCGAAGAAGAATTACATTATTTCCACCGAATTGTTGATCAACAGCAAAAACAAATAAATGGCCGGTTGGCGGATGCCATTCTTTACCTCTCAGATGAAATTTTCCTGTCGCATAAGTTTACAGTACCTTTATCCCATGTGGACTTAGCAGCATTGATAGGTACCACCAGGGAAAGCGTTACCAGGGCCTTAAAAAACTTTAAAGATGGCAATATCCTGAAGGTGTCTGGTCGAGATTTTGAAATTTCCAACTACGCTATGCTGAAAAAAATAAGTGAAAGCGGTTAGAAAAGCATAACTTTTGAACCTGTACTTTGGCTCCTCCCTTATTTAGTATTCTAAGCGATTCTATATTCAGAACTTCAAAATGTTTGACTGTAACTTTTTGAATATAAGAGTTAATACGAAGCTTTTTTAGGCTGGCAATCAGATTCAGCTAATAAGATGGTTAACTAAACTGAAATGTCCTCTTGGAAAAGGTGGGGCTTTGGTCTCACCTTTTTTTTGTTCTATATCCTAAAAGATATTTAGACGAATTATTCCCACCTGGGCAAGATACAGGAGGAGCTTAAATTTTTTAATGTGTTTTTAAAATCATCAAGACTCTCCAGCATAACTTTTGAGTTTTCTTCATGACAGCTTAGGCAAGCTCCAACTGTAAGTATACTTTTTTGTTCTTCCAGTGTAAAATGTCTGAAGTTTTCCCTGGTTGATGCATTATTAAGATTATTTACCAGGAATCCTGTCCAGGCATCTTCAGGTAGTTTATCGTATTTATTTTCCTGGTATTTGGCAATAAAAGACCATTTACCATTTGTTTTATCGTAATTTAAGGTCCCCTCTCCATATCCAATTGCCAGTGCATTGTTGTGGCATGAGCTACAACTTCTACCCTGCGTTTGAATAGTATGTGCCTCAGTTGGGGCGAAAAGTCTTTTAAAAATATACTGTTCCGAATCTGTCTTACCTGTATATGTGTTTTTATCAATTGTGAGAACCATACCTGGAACGGCCGTTTTAACAGTTTTATGAATAATGCCATTGTCTGCGGTATCTGTTTCAACTCCCAGGGTAGGTGGGCTGGCAAGAAATTTGCCTACATATTCAACCCATGAACCTCTTGTTTCTTTATTTGCATAAATATCAAATCCCGGAGTTTTTGGTTCATACTCGTTGTGACAACCTAAGCACCTTGGTGCCCAGGAAGTATGGCAGGCACTGCAGCTCAAATGATCATGTGCAGTTCCTTTAGTGCAAATTTCAGCTGGAGGAGCCAAAGGATGTTTATTTCCGGTTATCTTTCCAAGCATGAAAACGGAATCTTCCTTTGTGACATATGTGTTTAATAGCGCAAAACCGGATTCTTTTCCTTTTAAGAATCTTTGATCTGTCTGGATATTGTTCTTTAGCTCAATTATTTTTTTTGATTCAGCATCAAGTTCTGAGAGCTTAGCAGAGATAGGAAGGTTTTCAAAATGACAGTCTTCACATCTGATTTTTACCTGTGCTTCTTTATGGAGGTAGATGTTTCCATCTCCCATTAGCTCATATGAGTTATGGCAATCGATGCAGCTCATTCCTTTTTTATGGTGAACGTCATCCTGCACAAATTCAAATACGCGTTGATCTTCAAGTAATCTATATTCAGCTTGTCCAATCACTTCTGATTTTTCCAGTTGGGTTTCGTGCCAGCCTTCATAATTGGTTGATATCCTCCCTGACCGGCTGTGGCATCCAAAACAATGGTCATTTGTAATTTTTACCGATAGGGAAGGGTGAAATTTAAGATTGGCTGTATCGTTTCTACCGGCCAGAGCATATTTGTTCCATGAAACCATTGCCGATGGTGAATAATTTAGATGACAGGCATTGCAGCCTCCCCCTCTGGTCAGCTCTGTGATTGGGCCAGTTATTATTTTCTCATTACCCAGGTGGCAGGATGCGCATAGATCACGTAAATGATTATCAGCTGATGATTGACCTAGCTCATGTACATTTGATAATTCTGAAAGAGAGCTGGATTCATCAAAGACAAAACGGTTGACACTAATCATTCCACTAAGTGTTGCCATAAGAGACTTATCAACACGGTCAGGTATTTCCGGGTGACAATTAATATTCCCACAACTCTTCGATGCATCTAGAAGGTTTCCTGGAATTAGTATCATTTCCCGATGAGCCTGCTTGGCATTCATAGCAAAAGGATTTCCCCCATGGCATGATACACATCCGATTGCCTCAGGATTGTGAGCTGGAGAAAAACCTTCCATTCCTTTATGACAGATTAAGCACGATTCTTTACGATCCAGGACTTCAGGAATGCCGTTTTCAGAAAAAGAGCCAAAATTTAGTTCAGAAATTATCGGTTCGAAATTATAAGGTGTATGATTTTGTTCTACATGTGACTTTTGCCATGGCCAAATCCATTGCCAGTTTTCCCCTCTGAAAAAATAGCCGATAACTGTAAGTAGTATGTAGATATAAAAAGAATAAAGCAAGATTCTTTTTAATGAGATAAAATACCTGGTTTTAATTTTTGGGATGAAATAGATAATAAGCAATACAAGTAATATTACAATTAAGGAGATTGCCGGATTACCAAGCCAGTGCAATATTTCCTGAAGGCCTAGAAAATACCATGGACCTTTCATTACAAGATCATAATTGTTGTGAAGGGGTGCTTGAAGAACATAAGAAATAATGCCTGAAAAGATTAATAATATCAGGAAAGTTTTCATTTTCCCCCAGATGGTTCGGGCATGTTCAAGTATGATTATACTAAGAAAAATAGTTGTTGTGGCAATGTGATGAACATATATAATCTGGAAATCTCCTTCAGGACCCAATATGGAATAAGAAATTATATCACCCATAAATGGGATAGATGAGATGAGGGACTCAAGGATTCTTCTAGCCTGGAGACTATCTGTATCTGCTTTCAAAATAAAGCCGGAAAGCATTACCCAAAAAGTAATTAAAATGGAAATTGTAAGTCTGAACCAAATACCGCTCTTAAGGGTGATTTTTTTTGACTCTTTTATATATTCCCAAGAATGAAGCAGGGTAAGTATCAGGAAGAATTGGGCACTCCAATAATGGATGTTTCGGAAAAATACTGCCCAGGGATTTCCAATCAACATTGATCCAAGAGAGGAATAAGGGCTATTAATATCATAGGGAATAGCCAATAATATGCCGGAAATTACACAAATAAGGAAAAACCCAATTGACATTTGTCCATAGGTATCAAAAAAGATAAATTGATGGATTTTATGCCAGGTTCTCTTGATCATTCAGGATAGTTCAATTATTAGATTTCCTTCTTCCTTGTTGATGGTGTAATGCAGCTGTGTCAGTGGTTTCCTGGAGGGCCCTTTCAAAATACTACCATCCGTACGGTATACAGATCCATGGCATGGACAAATAAGCTGGTCGTTTTCAATATTGTTAATTTTACAACCTAAATGCGTGCATTTTGCTGAAAAAACGGTAATCTTCTCAGGTTGGGAATGAATTATTACATCCTTAACAAATGAAACTCCTTGAGGCAAATCTAGGGGGACTATTAATTGGCTGGATCCGGAATGAATAATTTGATGTCTCTTAACAGAAAGTATCCATGAATAGATGAAAGGGAGTAATAAAATGGATCCCAGTATTCTAAAAAACTTATTTCTGGATATTTTTTTTTTGCTTTTCATGTAAGAAATTAAAGCTTAAAAGTAACAATTTTTCCTCCTTCAAACTCCTGCCCTATAACAGGTATTTTGAGATTAGGTTTTACTGATTTCAGTATTTTTTACGGATTTTTAATTGACTTTTTAGCTTAAAAAGTACAAGTCAGTAGGTACATATTTACCAATTTTATTATACAGTAAAAAATGTGATAAAAAAAGCTAAGAAGCAACTTTTTTTAAGCTAAATTAATTCTAAATAGACTTCATAATATACAGTAATACAGTCATATAAAACATATGTATTGTATAACATATTTTAAGCATATTATATGATTTTGATTTTTAATATTTTCGCGATTAATTAATGTATATAACTATTTATACATTAAAATATACTCCAGATAAAGTTGACAAATATTAAATACATTTAATATGAAAACAAGAAGGGATTTTATAAAAATCTCTGCAGTAGGAACTGGTGCTTTAGCCCTTGGACTTAGTTCTGTAAAAATTGCAAATGCAGAAGATTCTGGTGGTATTTTTAAGAAGAATAGAAAGAAACCGGTGGCCCATGAGCGATTTCCAACCTATTGTGAGGTTTGTTTCTGGAAATGTGCAGGATGGACCTATAAAGATGAAAACGGAAAGATTATTAAGATAATTGGCAATGATGAAGATCCTCATTGCAATGGTCGTTTATGTCCAAGGGGTACCGGTGGCGTTGGAATGTATTATGACGAAGATCGTTTAAAAAAGCCCTTAATTAGAGTAGGGGAGCCTGGTAACCAGAGTTTTAAAGAAGCCTCTTGGGATGAGGCCTTGGATCTTATAGCAAGAAATCTTACTAAAATTAAAGAAGAAAAGGGTCCGGAATGCGTTGCATTATTTTCTCATGGTACAGGCGGGAAAATGATGTCACATCTGATTAAAGCTTATGGTTCACCAAATATTACAGCTCCTTCTTTTGCACAATGTCGTGGACCCCGTGAAGTTGCTTTTGCTGCTACATTTGGGGAAGAGGTATTGTCTCCTGAAAGGACGGATATTAGAGATACCAAGTGTTTAGTATTGATTGGTTCGCATATCGGAGAAAATATGCATAATGGACAAGTCCAGGAAATGTCAGAGGCTATTGATAAAGGGGCTACTATCATTACCGTTGATCCCCGTTTCTCTACTGCAGCTTCCCATTCAAAGTTCTGGTTACCTATAAAGCCAGCAACGGATATGGCATTGTTACTGGCCTGGATACATGTAATTATAAAGGAAGAATTATATGATAAGGAATACATACAGAAGTATGCTTATGGATTTGACCAGCTTAAAAACCATGTAAAAAATATGACCCCTGAATGGGCTTATGGAATAACAACTATAGAACCTGATATAATAAGAAAAACTGCCAGAGAGATGGCTGCAGCTTCTCCATCCGTCATCATTCATCCCGGAAGACATGTAACCTGGTATGGTGATGATACTCAACGTTCAAGAGCCATTGCCATCTTAAATGCTTTATTGGGATCCTGGGGTCGTAGAGGAGGCTTTTTTAATCCGGAAGCAGTTCGCCTGCCAGAATATCCGGCCCCGCCTTATCCAACACCTAATAGATCTTGGAAAGATGCTTTTCCAGGTCAATATAACCTGGTACATGAGGTTTTAACAACCGGCGTTTGTGATGCAACGATACCGAGTCCTGATTTAACTTGTAATCTTCTTGCGTGGATTGTATATGGAACTAATCTTTTAGCTTCTCTGCCTAATCAGAAAAAAACAATTGAAGCGATTCATAATCTTGAATTTCTGGTGGTAATTGATACCATGCCCATGGATATTACCGGGTATGCAGATGTAATATTACCAGAGTGTACTTATCTTGAGCGCTACGATAACATTCGAACTTCACCGCACCGAGAGCCCCATATTGCTTTAAGGATGCCTGCTGTTGAGCCAAAGTATGATTCAAAACCTAATTACTGGATTGCTAAAGAGTTGGGTAAAAGACTCGGTTTGGAAGAATATTTTAAGTGGAATACCATTGAGGAAATGCTGGATTGGCAGTTAAAGGAAGTAGGCTCATCATTGGAAGAAATGAAAGTACTAGGTGTTAAAAAAATGCCCAGGGAATATAATGATCTATATTCTTTGAATGGAGAAGATTTTGAATTTAATACCAATACAGGTAAAATTGAACTTTTCTCTACTGAGCTGGCAAGGGAAAGTTTTGATCCTCTTCCTAAATATACGCATCATCCCGAACCTTCACCGGGCTATTATCGGCTTAACTACGGGAGGGCACCGATGCATACTTTCAGCCGTACAGCGAATAATCCAAACCTGACTGATTTGATGGATGAAAACTCCGTTTGGGTAAATCCCCGTGTTGCAAAATTATGGGATTTGAATAATGGACAGTATGTTTGGTTGAAAAACCAGGACGGAGTGGTTTCTTCTTTTCCAATTAAAGTTAGAGTTACCGAAAGAATCCGATGGGACTCGGTTTATATGGTCCATGGTTTTGGCCATTTGGAGAAAAAACTTACCAAAGCTTTTGGAAAAGGGGCAAGTGATTCTGAATTGGTTACGCACGTAATGACTGATCCCATTATGGGGGGTACAGGCATGCGAGGAAATTTTGTCACTTTTATCCTGAATGATCCAAGAAAGGAGGTTGCATCATGAGATATGCGATGGCTATAGATACTAAAAAATGTGTTGGGTGCAGCGACTGTGTAGTTGCATGCCAAACTGAAAATAATGTACCAATAGGATATTGCCGTGACTGGGTTGTAGAAAGTGTGGCAGGTTCTTATCCACAGCTTGAGTTGGAAATAAGAACAGAAAGATGTAATCATTGTGATAATGCTCCTTGTGTACGGTGCTGTCCTACAGGAGCCAGTCATATTGTGGAAGGCGGAGTGGTTCTGGTAACACCTAATAAATGTATTGGATGTGGTGCCTGCATTGAGTCATGTCCTTATGATGCAAGATATTCACATCCAGATGGACATGTAGATAAGTGTACTTTTTGTTTGCATAGAGTAGAAAAAGGCCAGAATCCGGCATGTGTTTCTGTTTGCCCTACTAAATGTATGTATTTTGGTGACCTGGATAATCCAAACAGTGATGTATCAAAAATGGTTGCTAAAAGAAAATATAAGACTCTTGCTCCTGAAGCAGGTACAAAACCCCAAATATTTTATTTGATCTAATACCATAAAAATTTAGATATGAACGAAGAATTAATTGTTAGCGGTAGAATGAATCCTGGGATTGATCCGCAATTACATTTATGGCATTGGCCTATACCTGTGTATCTTTTTCTTGGTGGACTGGCTGCCGGATTGCTCTTTTTTGCAGGGATGTATTATATTCTGGGTAAGGAAAAAGAGTTACCCACCGCTGTAAAATGGGCTACTTTTTTTGCTGCCCCTGCACTGGTGTTAGGTTTGTTTTTCTTATTTATTGACCTAAAAAATAAGCTGTTTTTCTGGCAATTATATACTACAATTAGAATTACCTCACCTATGTCATGGGGAGCCTGGACCTTATTATTTATTACACCATTGGCTTTTATTTGGAGTGCCAGTTTCATAAGGGAATTATTCCCAGCCTGGGATTGGCGACTTAAAATCTTATATAATATTGAGGCTTTTGCAATTAAATACAGGAAAGTTATGGCCTGGGCCCTGGTTGCCTTATCAGTAATATTAGGAATATATACCGGTATTTTATTATCTGCATTTAATGCAAGGCCACTTTGGAATACCTCATTGTTGGGGCCATTGTTTTTAACCTCTGGTTTATCAACAGGGGCAGCCATCATCATGTGGATGTCGCGAAATCATGCTGAACGCATGCTGTTTAGTAAGATAGACCTGATTCTAATAGGGATAGAATTATTTTTTATTGTACACCTGTTTATGGGTTTTATGGCTTCGACAGAGGTTCAGATTAATGCTGCAGAACTTTTTTTGGGAGGAGAGTTTACTGTATCATTCTGGGTGTTTGTAATACTCCTTGGCTTAATCTTTCCTGCCATTCTGGAAATACTGGAACTTCGAGGGTATAAAATTCCAGTTGCCATACCTGCTATGTTTATACTATTTGGAGGTATTATGTTCAGGTTTATTATGGTTGAGGCAGGACAGATAACCAGGTATTTATATTAGAAATAGAAACTTAATTTATAATTGATATGCAATCAAAGAATTTAGAAGATAGATCAAAGCAATATATCAATCCATACTTTGGAGGGGTATTGCTGGGACTGTTGTTGTTACTAACGATATATATAAGTGGTAGAGGCCTGGGTGCAAGTGGAGCAGTGAAGAGTACCGTTGTATCAACGGTCGACCAAATTGCTCCTAATTATGCTATTAATCAGAGTTATTTCAGAAAGTTTCTAAGCGGCGATAAACAACCTTTGAATAACTGGTTAGTTTTTGAGAGTTTTGGGATCTTTATTGGTGCTTTTATTTCTGGACTTATCGCAGGCAGGGTTAAAAAGTTTAGGATTGAACATGCACCGAGTATTACTCCTAAAACCCGTTTGATCTTTGCCACGCTCGGAGGAATATTTTTTGGTTTCGGATCGCAATTTGGTCGGGGTTGTACTAGTGGTGCAGCGCTGAGTGGTACAGCTACCTTTGCAACGGCTGGCTTCCTATCAATGATACTCATTTTTGGGTCAGGCTATTTATTTGCATACTTCTTTAGAAAGTTGTGGATTTAGATTTCAATTATCAACATAAGTTTAAATATATAGAAAATAAAAAATATGGGACCTTTAGTTAGTCAAGGAATTATTTCTCCAGAATGGAATATGGTTATAGCCCTGCTTATCGGTATTGCCTTCGGTTTTATTCTTGAATCAAGTGGTTTTTCTTCATCCAGAAAATTAGTCGGAGTATTTTATGGCTATGATTTTGTTGTTTTAAGAGTGTTTATGACAGCCACTATGGTTGCAATGATTGGATTGGTGTATTTTGATTACATGAACTGGATAGATCTCTCAAAAATATTTATTCTACCCACATTTATCACATCAATTCTGGTTGGTGGTGTCATCATGGGATTGGGATTTATAATGGGAGGATATTGTCCAGGTACAAGCTTTACCGGTGTTGCCATAGGAAAACTCGATGCTTTGTTTTTTACAGCAGGACTTTATATTGGCATATTGATTTTTTCTCTTTCCTTCCCCTTGGTTGAGAGTATTTACTATGGGGGAGATCTTGGCCCAATAACCGTTATGGAAACATTTGGGATTTCACGAGGACTTTTCGTCTTTCTATTCGTTACGGCAACCATGATCGCATTTCTAATTGCCTCATTGATAAAGAAAAGAGTTAAAAAAGTAGAACTTTAATACATACTTCTTATGAATAAGACTTATTATTTTTTAATCGTTCTAACGTTTGCTTTAGGAATTGGAGCATTGTTCCTTCCCCAAAGTTCGCACACGAAGGAAATTTCTCCAGAGGAGTTATTTTTCAAAATGAATAGCCCTTCCAGGTTTGTTACCACCGACCAGGTGGCCCGTTTAATTATTGAGGGTGATCCAACTATTATGTTAATTGATACCAGGCCCTATGATCAATATGAACTTTATTCACTACCAGGTGCCATGAGTGTTCCCTTAGAGGAGTTAATTGATTCAACGGGTGCAATTGATCAAATGTGGGAGGATTACCTGGGGATAGAAGATATGAATACAATCCTTTTCTCCAATGGTGATATTTCTGCTGACCAAGCCTGGGTTCTTTGTACACGGTTGGGCATTGAAAATATGTTTGTAATGAAAGGTGGATTGAATCATTGGGTTGAAACTATTCTCAAACCTGTTGCCCCTTCAGAATCAGCTCCAAATGAGGACTTTGCACTATTTGACTTCAGAAAAGGAGCCAGTATTTATTTTGGAGGAGGTAGCATTGAAATAGAAAGTCAAACGGTTTCAGAACCTCTTCCCCAAGTCAGAAAAAAGAAGAAAACAGTTATTGAAGGTGGTTGTTAAATAAAAGCCAAATAAAATATACATATATCATGTTTCATCAAAAAAATCCAAAAAGGTTGTCAATTGCTTTAATATTTTTTCTTGCAATTATTGTTATAGGGTTGATAACCATTAGGAAACCTGCTTTTACTTACAAGACAAGCCCGGGTCAAATGATTGAATCCATAATTTCAATGGAGGATGATATGACACCAGAGGAGGCGATTTACTATGTTGAGGAGAGTGATCCTTTTTTTACTTTTGTGGATATCAGAAATCCATATGATTATATTCAGGGACATGTTGAGAATTCTATTAATATTCCATTGACAGAATTATTATCAGATAAAACATTTGAAACACTTGACCAGTTTGTATTAGATTCCATAACTGTTATATTATATGGAAATAACCAAACAGATGCAAATGGACCCTGGATGATGCTTAAACAGCTGGGTTACAATAATGTGAAAGTGATGCTCGGAGGTTATGATTATTATTCAGAAGAACCTTCAGACTGGGAAGAAATGCCAGAGATCCCAGAGTATTATGTTGAGGATCCTAAATACGATATTGCTGAAATTCTTTTGGAGGCAGCTTCATTCTCATCGGCTTCAGATGAAGTTGATCAACCTGCAGCCCCTGTAATACCCGTTCGTAAAAAGAAGAAAACAGTTATCGAGGGTGGGTGCTAATTCCTATCGAATAGTATTTTTCACAAGACATTATAGAATAAAAAATCCCGGCAATGACCAGGATTTTATTGTATGGGGATACCTATTATACCTTCATCAGGGCCTGGTTAAGGTCCTCAATTAAGTCTTCCACATTTTCAATGCCTACAGAATACCTTACTAAACCATCGTCAATTCCTGCATCAATTCTTTCTCCCCTGGGCAAGGATGAGTGAGTCATAGAGGCTGGATGCTGGATAAGTGACTCAACACCTCCCAATGAAACAGCAAGCAATGCCAGGTTCATGTTATTCATAAGTTTCTCTCCAGCTGCAAGGCCACCTTTTAAACCAAAACTAATCATTGATCCAAATCCTTTCATTTGTCTTTTGGCGAGTTCTCGTTGTGGATGGGATTTCAGACCAGGATATTTAACCCATTCTACTTTTGGATGTTTTTCAAGCCAATCGGCAATAATTCCTGCACTTTCCTGTGCTTTCTCAATACGTATTGATAAAGTCTTTACCCCTCGCAAAACCATAAATGCCTGGTGGGGATCCATGTTAAAACCAAGGTTTACCATCATTGGACGAACCTTTTTATACATTTCTTCTGTCCGGGTAACTATTATGCCACCTACAATATCGGCATGGCCATTAATAAATTTTGTAACAGAATGAAAAACAATATCAGCCCCTAAATCAAGAGGGTTTTGTAAATATGGACTGGAAAAAGTATTGTCAACCACTAGGATTAAATCATTTTCTTTTGCAATTTTTGAACATGCTTCAAGGTCTGTCAATTGCATAGTAGGATTTGAGGGTGTCTCAATATATAATACCTTTGTATTTGGCTTTATGGCAGAAACAATATTATCCGTGTTAGAAGTATCAACATAGGTGGATTCCACACCAAATCTCGAAAAGTGTTTTTCCATAATCACTCTTGAAGGACCATAAACAGAGGCAGTACTAATCATATGCGCACCCTGATTTAGCAGAGCCATATAAATAGAGGTAACTGCACCCATTCCTGATGAAGTAGCAATAGCTCCAAATCCATTTTCTAGTGCTGTTATATTCTTTTCAAGCGCATGGATAGTTGGATTGGCTATCCTGGTATAAATGTAACCGTCATCTTTTCCAGCAAAGCGGTCTGCACCTTCTTTTGCATTTCGAAATGCAAAGGTAGAAGTCTGATAAATTGGCACATTGACACTTCCAAGTTCATCCAACTCAGTGCCAGCATGTACCATTTTGGTGTTGAATCCAGGGTTTTTAATTTTCATTTGGATATTGAAATAGGATTTTAATTATATTATAAGTATTCACTTAAAAAATTAGTAGTATTTCTTTAATTGTTTTGCCAGATTGTTAGCAAATACAAAATCATTTAATTCCTGATTATCTGTTCTAAGAATTTCTTTATTGCTCCCTTCCCAGAATTTCCTCCCCTTATAGATAAATATAACCTTTTCACCTATCTCCATTACAGAATTCATGTCATGGGTATTGATAATGGTTGTTGTTTTAAATTCTTCTGTAATTTCTCTGATTAGGTTATCAATAACAATGGCTGTTTTAGGATCCAGGCCAGAATTGGGTTCATCGCAAAAAAGATAGTCGGGGTTTAATGCAATTGCTCTGGCTAATGCAACCCTTTTCTGCATTCCACCACTAATTTCAGAAGGGAATAAGTGATTGGAGTTAACGATATTCACCCGGGTTAGATAAAAATTGGCCCTTTCACGTTTTTCTTCTTTCGTTAAATTAGTAAACATATCCATCGGATAAACAACATTTTCTTCAACAGTGGCTGAGTCAAATAGAGCGCCTCCCTGAAACATCATCCCTATGTTTTGCCGCACTAATTTTTTCTCAGAAAAGCTCATTTTATTAAACACAATATCATCATAAATAACTTCCCCCTCATCGGGGTCAAATAGTCCAATAAGGCATTTTAGAAAAACAGTCTTTCCAGATCCACTCTGACCAATTATCAAGTTTGTTTTTCCTTGATCGAATTTCACTGAAACATCTTCCAGCACCTGTAACTCCCCAAATCTCTTCCAAATGTTTCTTGCTTCTATCATGATAGCAATAATTGAGTAAGTATTACATTGAAAAGAAGCACTACTACACTACTATACACAACCGCCTGAGTACTGGCCTTGCCTACTTCAAGAGAACCTCCAGTAGCATAATAACCATTGTAGGATGAGACGGATGTGATAATAAAAGCAAAAACAACGGTTTTTACCATAGCATAAGTAATATAGAAAGGGACAAAGGCATATTGAACACCATAAATAAATTCTTCAGATGATACAACCCCGGTAGCCATTACGGCCACCCACCCTCCGAATAATCCAATAATAATACTTATAGTAGTCAATAGGGGATTAAATATAACAGCGGCCATTATTTTTGGAAAAATAAGATAACTGGCCGAATTTACACCCATAATTTCCAGGGCATCAATTTGCTCTGTCACCCGCATAGTGCCAAGTTCTGAGGCAATATTGGAACCTACTTTTCCTGCCAGAATTAGTGCAATAAGGGTCGAAGAGAATTCAAGTATGAGTGAGTCGCGACATCCAAGTCCAATAAGATAGGTAGGTAAGAAAGGATTTTCTAAATTGTAGGCAGTTTGTAATGTGATAACAGCGCCCATAAAAGCAGAGATTATCATCACAATCCCAATAGAGTCTATAACTAGCTTTTGAATCTCTTTCATGAATTGCTTGTAATAGACACTCTTTTTTTCTGGAGGAGAAAAAACCTTGAATAACAGGAGGAAATATCTTCCGATATGATAAAATATGTTCATATTACAAATGTGATCTTAAAATTACTAATATTTTTATGAATCGCTTAATAATATAATCATTAATGTGTCAGTACTTTTTATTAACAGTTTCGGTTAAAAATTAGTACCTCAAGTTTCAAATAATCTGGCTAGAATAGAGAGATTTTTTTAACTTTACTACCTGTACAAATAATCCCAATAAAATGGTAAATAAAAATAATTTCTGTGTTATAATGGCTGGAGGAGTTGGAAGTCGATTTTGGCCATTGAGTAAGGCTTCTTTGCCTAAGCAGTTTATAGACATTCTTGGTACTGGGAAAACACTGTTACAACAGACCTATGAAAGATTCCTTCCTGTCTGTCCAAGGGAAAATATTTTTATAGTATCAAATATTGAATATGGCGACCTAATAAGGGAGCAATTGCCTGAAATTGAAGAATACCAAATAATGCTAGAGCCCATGAGGAAGAATACTGCCCCATGTATAGCCTATGCCAATTACAGGATTAAGCAGATTAATAAAAACGCAGATATTATTGTTGCCCCCTCAGATCATTTTATTACAGACGAGGATAAATTTGTCCATATACTCTTGAAGGGATTGAAATTTGTACGAGAAAACGATGCATTATTAACACTGGGTATTCATCCCAGCAGACCAGAAACTGGATATGGATATATTCAGGTAAACAAGCATTCTGTAAGTGATGAATATCCAGATTTGAAGAAGGTTAAAACATTTACTGAAAAACCCGACCTTGATCTTGCTAAGGTCTTTTTAAAGAGTGGTGATTTTTTCTGGAACTCTGGCATATTTTTATGGTCGTTAAATTCGATACAAAATGCTTTTGATAAATATCTTGTTGAAGTTTCTGCTTTATTTAATGAGCTTGTGACAGGACTTGATCCTACCCAAGAGGCAGAAGCAGTTTTATCGGCATATTCTGGTACACGAAATATTTCCATTGATTACGGTATTATGGAGAAAGCAGAGAATGTTTTTGCTCTTTGTTCCGGGTTTGGATGGTCTGATCTGGGTACCTGGAGTTCCATGTATGATCATTCATCCAAAGATATTTATGGGAATGTTGTCACAGCTGAAAATGCCATGCTGTATGATTCAGAGGATTGTATTGTAAACGTTAGTGGTGAAAAACTGGTAGTTTTGCAAGGTCTTGATAACTATATTGTAGTAGAAACAGAAAAGACTCTCTTAATCTGCAAAAGGGAAGAGGAGCAAAAGATAAAGCAGATAGTAAATGATGTAAAAATCAGAAAAGGCGAGGAGTTTATATAAAAAAAGCGCTTAGAGATATCTAAACGCTTTTATTTTATTTTACCATTGGATTAATATTCCCAAAGGTCTTGTTCGAAGTCAAATATGACCTGTTTGATTCTTTCTGACTCAAGAAGTGCATTTTTCCCAAGTTCATATTCATTTACCATGCGATTATCATATACATTCGATTCAGCAAGAATGAATCCATCAAATCTACGTTGAAGAAGTACAGCATCATATGATATCCTGTGTGCATCGTTATAACGGTTAAATGCCTCGAAGTTCGCAAATGCTCTTCTGAATGGGTCATATTTTATCCAGAATAACCTTCTTTTTTCAAGAGAATTTGTTTCATTGTTAAAGGATATTCGAATGGGGCAAATTCCTAATATTCGAACCTGAAGTGAAGATAGCTTACTATCGAAGTACCAAACTTCCTGAATAATATATTGCATTACTTCAGATGAGGTAATTCTATTTTCAGAAATGGCCCATTCACCATTACCACTGCCATCAAGATCAGGAACCCAAACAGAATCCATACCGGCTCCAAACTTTAAATTAATATCCTCCTGTGTTATTTGGATTGTCATATCATCTCCTGCATCAGCATCATATGCATAAACATTTTCACCTGACTTAAGAGTATTCAGAATTACATCAATAAAGCTATTCCAATCACCCTGTGGTTCGGTTGGATAATATAATGGTTGATTCATTTTTTCTCTAAGATCAACCATGCGCCATACCTTTTTTGCCCACAGAACATCTGCTTCACGCAAAGGTGGATAGGGAGCTGGTGATCGTTGACCAATTTGTTTGGTATAGATCCATTCCTCCTGGTTCTGTGATGCCTGCCCACTCTGAGCATTTAATATTTGTGCAGAGCTGGTGATCAAGATGATCATTACTGCAATTATTCCAATTATCTTTTTCATATCTAGAAACTTTATAATCATGAATTATTGAATTTTAAATACAACTGCACCATCAAGCCTCACAACTTTCCCATCAGGACCTTTTGCCTTTATATCCTGAAAAACTATCTGGTCATTTTTTCTCAATTGGTTGAACAATTGTTTTTGTTGTGGTGTAAAAGTATTACTCTTTGCATCACGGTCGATCATAAATCCTTTATCATTAATTGAAACTCTAAAGCTGGTAACCGTCCATTTGATATCGAAATCAAAGTTTTCTAATTCGGCTGCAACTCCTCTTTGAGCTTTCAGAACATTCAACTGAATTGGGCCACCTTTTTTTCCTGCAATTTTTGCAACAGGTGGAGGAACGGGTTTAACCCTAAATTTAACAGGTGCAAAAGTTCTTCTCTGCCCATTTACTTCGGCTGAAATAGTAATATTTGCATCAGTACCAACCCTGGTAGGATTTACTATATAGGATCCTCTAAATCGAGGGTGTCTTCCTTTTCGGATCCGACCGTTCGACATACTTACACTAATTTTACTCTGATCAACTCCAGGAACAGAAATATCAACTGGATTATCAACACCAGTATAAAATACATTCATGGCCGTGGGTGATACAACAACATTGGGTGCTACAACAGAATAAGTTTGCTCAAATGGATAAACCTGTTCAGAGCCATCGGGAGCTTTTACCTTGATTAAACCACCCCAGGATTTATCACCCAATCCGGAAGGCTTGATTTTATATACACCCATTCCACTATCATCAATTGTTAGTGTTTGAGAAGCCCCAGTCATCTCATATGTAGTTGTTCCATCGTCTTTTCTAATGCTTCTAAATGGTCCAACTTGTATAATAGGCCTTGATGTAGAGTCCATGGCAGCAATAAAAACCTTGGCTTCATAATTGTTTCCCTGCATTACAGAATTTGAGCCCATAACCTGAGGAACAAGTTTATTTACGCGTATATCAGCTGCACCAATCTGGCTATAAAAGAAATCAAGCGCATCTGCCTCAGCATTTCTCACATCGTTTTGTAGTTTTGATAATATTGTAACTACAGCAACCAGTGGAAGCGCTTGGAAATTATGCATTTCCCATTGAGAAGTTGTTCCATCAAGCTCTTTTACATCTTCAGTGTCAAGACTGTTTTCAATAGCATGTGTAACATTGGGATGATTCTCACCAATCTGTTCCAATAGAAATGTTCTATAGTCAACAAGTGCTGCTTTTAAATCAAATGCTTTCCCATTATTGTTTGCACCGATCATTACCTCTGAAGGAACATTCAGGTCATCAATCTTCTTGATTTTTTCGGTGTTTACTCTACCATCTTCAATAGCTTCGCTATCTTCACCTTCCGCTTTCGTTACAATTTCGACTTTAAGAGCAGCCATATAATCGAACAATTCATTTGCCCGGCTTTGTACAGCTTTTGCTTTTGTTACCCAGGGAGCTGACTTTTTAGGGTTGGCGATGGACTTGGTCGTAAAATCAGCATATACGGAATTGTTTTTTTCCATAAAATTTGCTGTTGTTTTTGTAAGACCTTCATCAACAACTTTAAAAGCTTCAACTGCCTCTTTAGATACATTCAGTGCTAACAATGCAGTTAGTACTAAATACATCATTCCAATCATTTTTTGTCTCGGAGTTTCTTTTCCGCTAGCCATAATATCTATCTAGTTAAAGGATAAGCTAAGTAAATTATAATTGTGAACAACAAATTATTTGTTCATTACATTCATTGCGGCAAGCATATTGCCATAAATTGTGTTCAGGGCAGATAAGTTTTCACTTAGCTTTGTAACTTCATCTTTGTATTTCCTTGTACTTTCTGCAGAACCTTGAAGATCTTCCATCATATTTTGTAAACCCTGATACAAATCTTCTGTATTCTGTAGATGATCGTTTGAACCTTGCAGCTGAAGCTCATACGCAGCATTCAAGGCTGAAAGATTCTTATTAAGTGACTCAAGATGGCTACCGTATGACTTACTTCCATCCTCTATATGAGTGAAAGACTCAGATAGTTTCTGATAGTTTGATCCTGATTCAGTAATCAAATTTGCAGTTTTATCATATGAATCTGATAATCTGTCAACAGAACCTTTTAAGTTTTGTGTAGATTCAACATAATTCTCTGTATGTGAATTAATTGTGTTGGCAGCTCTTTCTACATTATCAACATAGTGATTGGTTGCCAATGCTGCATCAGAAATATCACTCAACTTAGATGTTGTTTCATTTAGGCTACTTAATCCATTGCCTAACTTTCTGAACATATCAGGAGATATTTCGGCATTTTCAAGTAAACTATCAAACTTTTCAAGAGCTGAAGTATTGCTTAAAGAATGTTTGTGATAGCCATCAAGTTCTGATTCATCATCCAGGCCTGCAAGTTCAGGATATACCAGGCTCCAGTCGACCTCATCATGTCTGGGTTCAAAAGCAGAAAAGAAGAAAATAATAGCTTCTGTTATCAGACCAACGGTCAGAAATAAACCCGCCATGTTCCAGTGCTGGATTTTAAACAATGCACCAATAATTACGATTGAGGCACCGAGTCCATAAAGTTTGGACATAAAATTCTTCCAACCGCTACTTTGTACAATTTCAGTAAGATTCATAGGTCAATTTATTTATTGTTCAAAAAGATTAATTTAACTGTTAATTTGTTTTATTTCAGTCCCATATAGGATCTAACATTCCTGAATCCGACATAAGATTTCGCGGAATCTTGATATTCATATGAGCGTGTACTGGTTTGTAGAAAATATGCAACGTCTTTCCATGAGCCTCCACGAATAACTTTCCTTTTCATAATTGCAGGATCGTCAGGAAGTGCATTGTGTTTGTAATCAGGGTTCATGTCATGACTAAACAGATACGATGATTCGTCGTATGAACTGGATGTCCACTCTGAAACATTACCTGACATATCATATAGACCAAATTCGTTGGCTTCATAGGAACCTACCCTGTTTGAAAAGAGAGCACCATCGTCAACATAACGTCCACGCATAGGTTTGAAGTTTGCAAGGAAACATCCTTGATCATTTCTGGTATATAAACCACCCCATGGGTACATTGAAAAATCAAGACCACCACGAGCAGCATGCTCCCATTCAGCTTCAGAAGGCAATCTGTACTCCTGTACAAAGACATTGCCTTGTTCAGCCAGGTAAGAATTTAAAAATTGGGTTCTCCAAACACTAAATGCATTGGCCTGTTTCCAGGTAACACCAACTACAGGATAATCATCAAATGAAGGATGCCAGAAATACATAATAGCTTGTGGCTCATTGTATGAGAAGGTATAATCCCTGATCCAAACAAGTGTGTCTGGGTAACAATTAACCTGGTCACGCATTATAAAAGCACTACGATCCTGGATAGGTGATTTTTCACCTTTCAGATTATATACATCACCTTCATACGATTGAGTTTCGTAGTTATAGCGGCTGGTTTCTTTTGCAGCTTGCTTGTAATCAATCCAGAAATATGAGTATACTAATTTCCTGGTATCAATTTGCTTTTTGCCAAAATAACGTTCCTCAACCGGATAATACATTTCTTCCAGGATATCCTGAATTTCTTCGTTTTCACGAGGATCGATTTGTGTTTCCCAGTCAATGATAGGAGGATCGTAAGGATCGCCATTTTCATCTACTTTAAAGAAACCATCAATCATAGCATCGCCCAGCTTATACCTGACTATTGAGTCTTTCACATAGTTTACAAACTGACGGTATTCATTATTTGTTATCTCTGTCTCATCCATCCAGAAAGCATCAACCGTAACAGTTTTACTCATTGTATTCATTGTCCAGGCAACATCCTGATCACTTGGTCCCATATTGAAACTTCCGGCAGGAATAAACATCATACCGTAAGGATCTGGTTCGAACCACTTTTTGCGACCCTGGACTCCAACAAGTTCACCATTATAAGAGCTATTACCACAGCCGCTAGCTATAATGATAATAGTTATTCCAATGATTAGTAATTTTTTCATAGCTCTATATTATTTAGACGTGCAAAAAATGCAATTTTACTTCAAATTTTATAAAAACCTAACACTCTTGTATTTCTTTGGGCTTCTGTCAGTTGCAATACTGAAACAGTAGCTTATCATAAACTCATGACTCCCGGTTGTACTCTGAATTATATCAGATGTAGGGAATTCATAGGCATATCCTAATCTCATTCCATTAAACAATTGTAAACCGAGCATGCCAACTATTGCAGTCCCTGTTTTGTAAGAAACGCCTCCCCAGAATTTTTTATTGTACATAACACTTCCATTAAATGTTATAGATGAGGTTGCACCATCCGTTACAAGTTGCATAGATGGAATAATTTCAAACAATGGATTTGGCAATTGGAAGTCATATCCAGCAGTTAAATAATACTGTCTTTTTAAAAAGGGTGTCCCTTTAGAATATTTAAATTTAGGTTCATTCAAATGTGTAGTTGAAAGCCCTACAAATAAGTTATCGGTATTATAATATAAACCAAATCCCATATCAAAAGCAAAAACGCTCTCACTATTCTCCGGGATGAGTGGATCACCTGATGGTTGCTGGTGATAATCACTTGTTGGAATATACCAATCCGGATCAAGTGTTTGATTATAAAAACCAAGGTTAATACCTATTCCCAATTTCCCTTCACCCAGGTCCAATCTGTATGCATAGGAGGCAGAAATGTTCAGGTTTTTGTAAAAGCCAGCTTTATCGCTTAATAGATACAGACCCACTCCGCTGCTTATACCAAATGGCTTAATAGGTGCATTGGCATGGAATGATGTAGAAGCCGGAGCTCCTGAAAATCCCACCCATTGCTGACGATTCAATGCAGTAGCACAGATCATATCACTGCTTCCTGCGTATCCTGGGTTTATTGCCATTTGGTTAAACATATACTGACTAAATTGAGGATCTTGTTGAGCGATCCCGTTTATTGAAATAGATATAATAATTAATATTAATAGCTTTTTTTTCATAACGCTTATTTTACATCAAATCCAATAATAGTCTATGTTCGAACGTAAAATAAGCAAAAATATTGTTGCCTCACAAGTTTTTCATTTTCCGGAATCTTCTTAAAACCCGGTAATTTGTTTATACAGAAAGATGTTTAAAAGGTTACTTAAATCAGAGGAAAAGTGATTGAATGATTAATTGATTTTCTGATAAGCCTTCCACCATTTGTTTGGAATATCTTGATTACCAGCCAATAGGTAATCGTCATAAGAGCAGGAGATGATATGATTATTTTTCTTTAGTGATGGGATTTCAAGCCACCACCGATTGGTTTTTTCACTTTTATAGAATACCATGTCATGTCCAATGGAGTCATGACTTACAATATATTTTACAAAGTTTTCAGAATTATCAGGTTTTTCCGCCTTTCTTTGTGAAAATCCATCAATAAAATACCATATGCACTGGGCAGCCAGATGTGAGGTCTGGTTGTTAATGTCAAATGCTGGGTTTACTTCATTAATCATGAACATTGATAACTGATCGCTTAGGCCACTGTAACGAGCTAGTTGACATATCTCCTCGCCATAGAATCCGTTTGGAGAAGGTTGATAATTTCCAGGTGCATCGGCATGTTTTACTGAGTTGAAATCAATGCTCAGGAAATCAGCGTCTCTTATTACTGGCTCCATTTCCTTAATACTTGATTTGACATCACCCAGCCTGTAACTGTCATAGAAAAGGTTTTTTATGAGTTCCAGGTCATTCAGGTCAGTAAAATAGATTTGATGTCCAATGTTTGTATAATTAAACAAAAATTTGATTTTCTCGTTGAAAATTTTTTTCAGATAGTTTTGAGAATTAAAATCATTCAACTTAGACTTAAGATCAATTCTTGAGTCAATGGTCACCAGGTTTATAATTTTTTGAATTTTTTCATAAGCAAGCATACCACTGTAAACAATATCCTGACTGCCTCCAATTATTATAGGTATAACATTATGGGATAATAATACAATGAGTGCATCACGCAAACCGTAATATGTGTCCTGAGGAGATTTTGTCTGTTTCAGGTTACCGAGATCAATAATTTTTAACCTCTTATTAAATTTATGCAGTTTATAAAGCTGCTGCCTAATTTCATTAGGGGCAGCAGCACATCCAGTATTTTGTGAATTTCTGTCTTCCTGAACACCCAGTATTGCCAGATCATATTCCTCAATATCTTTAATAGGACCGTCAGGTGTATGAACATATATATTATGTCCAAACTCCATATTGGACCTCAAATAATGATTTGAAGGTTTTTCGATACTAACAGGGTCAAAATATTCAGTTAGGTTCATTATATATAAATGTAGAAAATTTAAATTATTTTTTACTTCTTGGCTTTTTGCTTTTTTTACTACTGGCTATGATCTCCATACAGTCTTCAATACTCAATGATTTTGGATCTTTACTTTTTGGAATTCGATAATTTTTCTTTTCAAATGAAATGTAGGGTCCCCAATGCCCGTTGAGAATCTTTAGCTCCTCATTTTCATCAAAAGTTTTCAGGGTTTTATTTTTATCAGCTTCTCTTTTTATTTCGATAATCTCAACGGCACGCTCTGTTTCAACGGTATGGGGGTCATCTTCTTTTGGCAGTGAGTAAAATTTACCATCGTGGCGCACATAAGGTCCGAATTTACCAATTGAAACAACCAATTCTTTGTCTTCAAGAGAACCTATTGTCCGAGGGAGTTTAAAAAGTTGTAAAGCGTCTTCGAGAGTGATTGTTTCTATCCGTTGACTTTTCTGTAATCCGGCGAATTTTGGCTTATAATCGTCTCTTGGTTGGCCAAGTTGAGCTAGAGGTCCGAATCTTCCGACTTTTACAAATACTTCTTCACCCGAATCCGGATCTACCCCAAGAAGTCTTTCACCTCTTGATTTCCCTACGACTTCAAGTGACTTATCGACCTTCTGATGAAACTGTTTGTAGAATTTATCAATCATATTTGTCCACAAAAGTGAGCCGTTGGCAATTTCATCAAACTCTTTTTCAACAGATGCAGTAAAGTTGTAATCCATGATTTCTTCAAAATGATCCATCAGGAAATCATTTACAATCATACCAATATCTGTAGGAAAAAGCTTGGCTTTTTCATAGCCATATTTTTCAATTTTTTTCATCTCAAGCAACTTTCCCTTAGATGCTTCCAGAATGGTTATTTCTCTTTCCTGGCCAGGACGACTTTCTTTTACAACATATCCTCTCTGCTGAATTGTAGAGATGGTTGGTGCATAAGTTGAAGGTCGGCCAATGCCCAAATCTTCCATTTTCTTTACCAAGCTTGGTTCAGAATAGCGAAATGGTGGTTGAGTAAATTTCTGTGTTGCCGTAATAGATAAGCAATTCAATTTCTGACCCTGACTGAGAGGAGGCAAAATAGCAATTACTTTCTCTTCGTTATCTTCTTCTTTGGTTTCTGAATATACTTTCAGGAAACCTTCAAATTTAAAAACCTCACCCATTGCAGTAAAATAATCTTTACTTCCTGACATTGAAATAGTAGCAGTGGTTTTTTCAATTTCAGCGTTACTCATTTGTGAAGCTATGGTACGCTTTCGAATTAAATCATAAAGCCTCTTTTCCTGGCTTCCTCCATCGATTTCTTTATTATCAAGGTATGTCGGACGAATGGCTTCATGAGCCTCTTGAGCTCCTTTGGATTTTGTTTTGTATTTTCTAAACTGATGGAATTTTTCACCATATTCTTCCAAAATTACCTTTTTGGCCATATTTAATGCCAGGGATGATAAATTTACAGAATCAGTTCTCATATAGGTAATTTTCCCTGATTCGTATAATTTTTGGGCAACAGACATAGTTTGGGCTACTGAAAATCCGAGTTTTCTTCCAGCCTCCTGCTGCAAAGTAGAGGTAGTGAAAGGCGGGGCCGGAGACCTGCGAGATGGTTTTATATCAAGTTTCGAAATTTCAAATTCAACTTCTTCATAATTTGATAAGAATGCATAGGCATCTTCTTTGCTTGGTATCCTTCTGGCCAGATCAGCTTGTATTTTTACTTCTTCACCATTTTTATCAGTAAACCAGAAAACTCCAGTAACTTTATAGCTTGAGGTAGCTTCGAAAGCATGAATTTCTCTTTCTCTTTCTACTAATATTCGTACAGCCACTGATTGTACCCTGCCTGCTGAAAGTGCTGGTTGCACTTTTTTCCAAAGTACAGGTGATAACTCAAACCCAACAAGTCGATCAAGTACTCTTCTAGCCTGCTGTGCCTGTACAACATCGTTATTAATTGTTCTTGGGTTTTTTACTGCATTTTGAATGGCATCTTTTGTGATTTCATGAAATACAATTCGACGAGTATTGTCATCGGTTAATCCTAGAACCTCAGACAAATGCCAGGCAATAGCTTCTCCCTCGCGGTCTTCATCAGATGCTAGCCAAACATATTTGGCCTGCTTTTTAAGCTTTTTAAGCTCAGAAACAACTTTTTTCTTTTCAGTGGGTACAATATATTCAGGTTTATAATTGTTCTCTATATCGATACCAAAATTCTTTTTTGCAAGATCTCTTATATGACCAAAACTGGATTTAACAAGGAAATCTTTTCCAAGAAATTTCTCAATAGTTTTTGCTTTTGCAGGTGATTCAACAATTACCAGGTTCTCTGCCATCTATTTTTTTATTTAATACTCGTTAAAAAATCACCACAAAGAAAAGGAAATAGCTAAGTAAGATCAAAATTTATTTTCAATTATTATTAATTTTACGCCAAATAGAAGAATTATAACGAATCGATCTTAAGGACATTTATTCAATAAATGCACACTTTTTAAGCAATTTTTTTTATTTGATAATAAAGTGTTTTAAAGTTATGGGATATCTTTTTTGTCTGTTCATCGTTATATAAATAATAAATTTGATTTTCATGAAAGAAGGTACATCAAAATACAGAAACGGAATTCGCTGGTTTTGGATTTTATTTTCCATTCCGATAATTGTAGTGGCACTTCTTTTTGTTTTAATCTCAAAGGAAAAGCTTGGGCCAATGCCTGGTTTTGAGGAGCTGGAAAACCCTGAGAATAATCTGGCTGCCGAAGTATATTCAGCAGATAGCGTTTTACTGGGCAAGTTTTATATTCAAAACCGAGTTTGGGCAGATTATGAGGAAATCTCACCCCATGTTATTGCTGCTTTAATTGCTACTGAAGATATTAGATTTCGAAAGCATTCCGGGATTGATATACGAGGCCTGGCAAGAGTTCTTGTGAAAACAGTAATCATGGGCCAGGATCAATCGGGTGGAGGTAGTACCATCACACAGCAGCTGGCAAAGAACTTATTTCCAAGGGACACTACCCAATATAAATCATTTGTAGCCAGAAAAACTCATCTTGCCATTTCTAAATTTAAAGAATGGCAAACTGCTGCAAAATTGGAAAAGAGCTATACGAAAGAAGAGATTATTGCCATGTATTTAAATGTAATAGACTTCCTCTATCAGGCTGTAGGAATAAAATCTGCTGCCCAGGTATATTTCAATGTCGGTGTTGATTCTTTAAGTATTGATCAGTCTGCCATGCTGGTGGGAATGGTTAAAAATCCTTCTCTTTATAATCCGATTCGTGATTACAATAGAATGTTCAGTAGGAGAAACACGGTATTGTCACAGATGGTTAAATATGATTTCCTCGACCAAAGCCTGGCAGATTCCTTAAAGCAACTCCCAATTGAACTTGATTTCAGTGTTGAGGATCATAATTTGGGCGTGGCTACATATTTCAGGGAGTATTTACGTACCGCAATGATAAAGGATGAACCAAAAAGAAAATTCTTTTTTTCCGATGAGCAATATGAAGATGCTCTTTATGAATGGAATAATAATCCTTTATATGGATGGTGTAAGAAAAGCACCAAACCTGATGGATCAAATTACAACTTGTACAGGGATGGTATTAAAATATATACAACCATAAATTCAAAGATGCAGGAGTTTGCTGAGCAATCTGTTTCAGAGCACCTGGGATTGGATTTACAGGATGTATTCTTTTCTCATGCAAGGAATTTTAGAAACCCACCCTATTCGGACGATTTGGGTAAATCGGACATTGAGAATCTTCTTAATATATCCATGAGACGGACAGAGCGTTACAGAAAGTTGAGAAATATTGGTGCTTCCAGAGATTCAATCTTTTCTGCATTTAACACACCTATAGAAATGAAAGTATTCTCATGGAAAGGGGATATCGATACTGTTTTGACACCAATGGATTCCATTATTTATTACAAATATTTTGCGCGATCAGGCCTTTTGAGTTTTAATCCACATTCTGGTTATGTAAAAGCTTATGTTGGGGGACCAGATTTCAGGTTCTTTAAGTTTGATGCTGTTACAGCTCAGAAAAGACAAGCTGGAAGTACGATCAAGCCTTTTCTTTATACTCTGGCGATGCAAGATGGTTACTCCCCTTGTTATGAAGTTCCAAATGTTCCACAAACATTTAAAGATAATGATTCAACCTGGACACCTGCAAGTTCCGGGAAAAAGGAATACTGGGGCAGAATGGTAACACTTAAATGGGGTCTGGCAAACTCAGAAAATTATGTGTCAGCCTGGTTAATGAAACAGTTTAATCCTCAATCGGTTATTAATGTAATGCGTAAAATGGGAATCAGAAGTCATATTGATGCGGTGAATTCTATATTCCTTGGGACTTCTATTTTTTCCTTATATGAAATGACCGGAGCTTTTGGAACATTCGCTAACCAGGGTGTATATACGCAACCCATTTTTGTTACACATATTAATGATAAGAATGGAGATCCAATTTCTGTTTTTCATCCGCAATCTGAGGAGGCTTTGAGTAAGGAAAATGCATACTTGATGGTAAATCTTTTGCAAGGTGTTGTTCAGGCTGGAACGGGCTCTCGTGTAAGATTTAAATATGAATTGTATAACGAGATTGGGGGCAAAACCGGAACTACTCAGAATCAATCTGATGGATGGTTTATGGGAGTAACACCAAACCTTGTAACTGGAGTTTGGACTGGATGGGAAGATAGGAGCATTCACTTTCAAAACCTGGCTCTTGGTTCAGGATCAAATATGGCATTACCTGTTTTCGGCTTATATATGCAGAAAATCTACAATGACGAATCTTTTTCCTATATGAAAGGAGATATTTTTGAACCACCGCTGGGCTTCAGCCTGGAACTGGATTGTAATAAGCAAACAAATGGACAGGGGAATAATTACCAAATTGAAGAGGAAGATATCTATTAATCTTTAAAATAGATTTCACCATAAACTGGCATATGATCTGACGGACAAATGCCAGCCCAAGAATCTGTAAGGACTCCATGCCGTTTCACATTGACCTGGTTTTTTGTAAAAATATAATCAATCTTTTTCCCGGTTTTGCAAGCTTCATCAAACCCTCCTCCATAGGTGGAAACTGGGCCATAATGTGCTTGCTCTGAAAGATATTGGGCATCATATAATACGGTTGAACCCGGAGTTTCGGTTAGCACTTCATAGGGGATATCACCGGATTCAAAATTAAAATCACCAGTAACCACTACGGGACTTTCTAAGGCAATATTTTGAATCTCATTGAGCAACAATCTAGCACTTTCTTTTCTTGCAGTTTTGCCACGATGATCGAAATGAGTATTGAAAAAGAAAAAAATCTCTCCCGTTTTATTATCTTCAAATTTCCCCCAGGTAACAATTCGATTTAAGGCAGCATCCCATCCTTTACTTGGAATGCTAGGAGTTTCGGAAAGCCAGATGGTTCCATCATCCAACAGGTTAAAGCGCTCTTTGAGATACATAATGGGAGCAAATTCTCCTTCTTCCTTGCCATCAGTTCTTCCAACACCAAGGCAGGCGAATTCAGGAAGCAGATTTATTAATTCATCCCTTTGATCAATTAAGACTTCCTGCAAACCAACAATTTCAACTTTATGAAAGCGAATGAGTCCAGCAACTTTATCTTTTCTGTGGGGCCAGGCATTTGTACCATCTTTAGGATTATTATATCGAATGTTGAATGAAAGTACAGCAATAGATGAGTTTTGAGATTTTGTGGGTACTATTAAATTAGCCTCCTGAAATGAAAAAAGAAAAATTGGAATTGCAAAAAGTAGTAACTTGCTAAATACTGAATTAAGGGTTTTCATGATCAAAACGAATTGGTTTTAATGAAATAATTGTTTTACAAGGTTCTCCATTTTCTCAATGGCAACAATTTCAATTTTATATTTTTTCCTGCTTAATCCTTTTTGATTGAATTTAGAAATGTAAATCTTTTCAAATCCCAGCTTCTCAGCCTCCGTAATTCTTTGTTCAATTCGGCTAACTGGCCTGATCTCGCCGGAAAGACCAACTTCAGCAGAAAAACATTTCTTCTTATTTACAGCAAAATCAAGACTTGATGATAGAATAGCGCTTACAACAGCCAGGTCAATGGCAGGATCAGATACCTTTATTCCTCCGGCAATATTCAGAAAAACATCTTTGGATGCTAATTTAAAACCCGCCCTTTTCTCAAGAACTGCAAGAAGCATGTTCAGTCTGCGTAAATCGAAGCCAGTAGATGATCGCTGGGGTGTGCCATATACAGCTGAACTCACCAGGGCTTGTGACTCAATTAAGAATGGGCGTGTTCCATCGAGGGTTGCTGAAATGGCAACTCCACTCAAATCTTCATCAAAATGAGAAATTAAAAGTTCCGAAGGATTGGAAACCTCCCGAAGACCTTTATCGCTCATTTCGAAAATCCCCAGTTCAGATGTAGAACCAAAGCGATTTTTGTTGGCTCGTAATATTCGATATAGGTGGTTTCTGTCACCCTCAAAATAAAGTACAGTATCAACGATATGTTCCAGAACCTTAGGACCAGCTATATTTCCATCTTTAGTAATATGCCCAATTAGGATGACAGGAATTCCCGTTTCTTTCGCAAATCTAAGAAGGCGAATAGCACTTTCTCTAACTTGCGAAACACTTCCTGGGGAGGACTCAATTCTGTCTGAAAATACTGTTTGGATTGAATCAATAATTACAATGCCTGGATTAATTTTTTCCAGTTGATTCAATATATTTTCGAGCTTTGTTTCACAAAGGATATAACAGGTATCATTTTCTCCTCCAATTCTGTCAGCCCTTAATCTTATTTGCTGTTCACTTTCTTCGCCAGAAACATATAGGGTACTGAATTTATTCGACTTAAGGGCCACTTGCAAAGCCATAGTTGATTTTCCAATACCAGGTTCCCCGCCAAGCAATGTTAATGAGCCTGGAACAAGTCCTCCACCTAGTAATCTGTTAAATTCAATATTATTGGTTAGAATGCGGTTATTCCCACTCATTTCAATCTCTGATAGCTTTTTCGGTTTAGATTGTATTGCAGGAGAAGAAGGAGAATATGGATCCGCCTTTTGGATAATTTCTTCTACATAGGTGTTCCATTCATTACAGGCTGGGCAATGCCCTATCCATCTGGGAGAATCAGCACCACAGTTTTGACATAGAAATACTGTTTTGGTTTTGGCCATTTAACAAATTCAAAGATTAGTAATGATAAAGCAAAATTGCAGATAATTATGAGGAAGGAAATATTAATTTAAAAGACAATTAATTAAGGCTTTTAATTTTCTTAATGATTCCCTCTGTTGAATACCCTTTGAGCAAATCGAAAGTTGTTATTATTCCACCAATAGAGGTGACATAATCTATACCGGTTAAATCGTTGGTAACACATTCAGCCCCTTTTACCAGAACATTAGGATTGATTTCTTTAATGACATTCAGAGGATTTATATCATCAAAGAGAACAACATGGTCTACAAACTTAATGGCAGCAAGAACAATTGATCGAGTTCCATGATCCTGTATAGGACGTCCCTGACCTTTTAATTTTCCAGAAGAGATATCTGAATGTAAGCCAACTATTAATATATCACCCAGGTCGGAAGCTTTCGATAGAAATTCAATATGTCCCCTGTGCATTAAATCGAAGCAACCATGAGTAAAAACAATCTTTTTTTCTTTAAACCGGTAAACTGAAAGCGCATTTGAAAGTCCCGTTAGATCAGTAACTTTATCCTGGATAAAATAATACTGGTTCATTATTATGCTTGTTTTGTTTATTCTGCAATATAAGATTTTTTATTCTGCATTAAAACAAAATAAAGGGAAATTACACCTAAAATTACTACCATAAGCATTTGTGATTCATGTGATATGGTGGCATATACAAGCCCTTTCTCACGAGGAATTCCGTATAAGGTCAAACCCATTGAAACAAGCCAATGAAATGCACCAATTCCTCCCTGCACAGGAGCTACCATACCCAGCGATCCAATAACCAACAAGAACAGGCCATCAATGGGACCTAATCCTGAAGTTTCAGGTAGGGAAAAAACCATGGTCCAGGTCATCAAAAAATACATTGACCAAATAAATAAAGTGTGGAAAATAAAAGCGGGAAACTTTTTCATTTTAAACACTGACTTTAACCCGGTAATAACCCCCAGAACTAACTTCTTAACTTTTTTGAATATGGTTAAATGGGCAAATTTATCTCTATAAAACCAGAGAATGACAATAAGTGAGATGATGGAAAGCAACAAAAACCATATCCAATTTGAAGATGGAAATAATCCAGATAGTTTTTGACTGATTGGTATAAAAATGTGTTGTTTCATAAAATCGCCGAAGAAATCCATTTTAGCGAAAAAAATGGCAATAGTTATGAATAATAGCATTAACAGATCAATGGAACGCTCTACAATTACTGTACCTATAAGCGAATCAAAAGGGATTTTATCAGTTTTGTGAAGAGAGCCACACCTGGTAATCTCCCCTAGTCGCGGCGCAGCCAGGTTAGCAAAATAACCGATCATAACTGCGTAAAATGTATTGGATGTTTTAGGATTGTATCCCAAAGGTTCAATTAGAAGCTTCCAGCGCATAGCTCGGCTAATATGACTAAGTACTCCAAAAGAAAGAGCAAGAGCTACCCACCAGTAATTTGCTTGCTTCAGGTCAACCCACAATTCTTTAAGGTTGATACCTTTAAAGGCCAGAAACAACATGGCAATTCCAATTGAGAGAAATAGCAGGTATTTTACAACATTGAAGATTTTTTTTCTCAAGACGAGATAATTAGAGAATTTTGTTGGATAAGGTATCTGGAAATAAAAGAGTTGGTTTAAAAGATTTAGCCTCTTCAAGGTCCATCATAGCATAGGTGATAAGAATGATTACATCTCCTACTGCAGCTTTACGAGCAGCAGCTCCATTCAAACAGATGTCACCAGAACCTCTTTCTCCTTTTATTACATATGTTTCCAACCTTTCACCATTGTTTATGTTCACTACCTGAACTTTTTCATTTTCAATAATTCTGGCAGCATCCATTAAATTTTCATCAATAGTTATACTTCCAACATATTGCAGATTGGCCTCAGTAACGGTAACCTTATGGATTTTTGACTTAACTACTTCTATAAACATAGCGATACAAAGTTACGGATAATGAATTGAAGTGCAAAAACATCATTATTTTTCCACCTAAAATTAAGTAACAACAATTGTACCGGATATATGAATTTGAGTATTATTCTTCTGCTTAAATTCTAATATTATCTATTAATCTGATATTACCAACCCTTACAGCAACACAACCAAAAATTTGTATTGCAGGGTCCCAATCTGAAATTGGCAACAAGCTTTTACCATCTACAATCTCAAAGTATTCTACTGAAAGTAAGGCGCTTTCATTCAAAAAGTCAATAGTTATCTGTTTGAGTTCTTTAACAGATATCTCTTTTGAAAGGGATGGTACATTGGACAAGGCCTGGTAAATTCTTGCAGATTCTTTCCTTTCAGCTGGACTTAGCAGTTGGTTTCTTGAACTCATTGCCAATCCATCAGATTCCCTGACAATAGGGCAGCCAATTATTTCAACTGGAGACTGTATGATCTCAATCAGTTTTCGTATAATAGCAAGTTGTTGAAGGTCTTTTTCACCAAAATATGCTTTAGCAGGATTAACTGTATCAAAAAGCTTACTTACAATCTGTGCAACACCATTAAAGTGGCCTGAACGATGCATCCCCTCCATGACTTTTTCCAGGTTTCCAAAGTCAAAAATTCGATTGTCAGGTTTGGGGTACATTTCATTTACACTAGGGATAAATACAATATCATCTGGCCTTAGCAGATGATCTAAAGCTGCCAGATCTTTTGTGTTGTTCCTTGGATAGTTGTTTAAATCGTTTTTATCATTGAATTGAGTTGGATTCACAAAAATACTTACAACGATATTTTGGTTTTCTAGAATAGCAGCCTCAACTAATGAAAAATGGCCAGTATGAATGGCTCCCATAGTAGGAACAAATCCTAATTTTTCCCCTCCTTTGTTTATATTGGCGAGTTCTGATTTAGTATAAACAACTTTCATAAATAGTAGCAAGGTTTACACAAATATATATTTTAATATTTGTAAATTGTCCAACAATATAATTTTAAATGGGTCCCAATTATTAAAAGGTCTCGAAATATGTGAAAAAAGCTCAAAAAATTGATTTTTTTTACTAATTTCGCACATCGTTTTGAACCTTAAGGCCTTTGATAGATGGAAAAGTACAAAATTTTATATGTTTCTCAAGAAATCACGCCTTATCTCCCAGAAAATGAGATGTCTGAAGTTGGAAGATATCTTCCTCAATTGATGCAGGAAGAAGGATGTAAGATCCGAACATTTATGCCCAGGTATGGGGTTGTAAATGAAAGACGTAACCAACTGCATGAAGTAATCAGGTTATCAGGGATGAACTTAATAATTGACGATACTGATCACCCTCTCATTATAAAAGTAGCATCTATTCAAGCAGCTCGTATGCAGGTGTATTTTATTGATAATGAAGAGTATTTTCATCGTAGATCTGTATTAACCAATAAGAAGGAGAAAGATTTTAAAGATAACGATGAACGTGCCATTTTCTTTGCCCGTGGCGTACTTGAAACGGTAAAAAAATTAAGATGGTCTCCTGACATTATCCATTGTATTGGATGGTTTAGTGGCCTTGTTCCGGTTTACCTCAAGAATAACTATTTTGATGATCCGCTATTTATGAACTCCAAAGTTATATATTCGGTCTATAATGATACTTTTTCGAAGCCTTTAAATAAGGATTTACCTAAGAAATTAATGCTCGAGGGCATTAAAAAAGAAGATTTATCGTTACTTAATTCAACAGACTTTGTAGATCTTAATAAGCTTGCAATTCATCATTCTGATGGGGTAATTAATGGAAGTCAGGAAATGATGCCTGAGATTCAGGGATATATAAATGAGTTAAATATTCCAAATTTAGAATATCAGGGGAATGAAAATTATGCACAGGCTTATTCGGATTTTTATGACCGGATTTTAAATGGAGCTTCAAATGATTCAGACCAATAAGCCCTATTTCAGGGCCTTTTTTATACTTATCTTACCATTGTTTTTTCTTTTTTTTACTGCTTGTGAGGAGGAACCAAGTGGTATTGGGATTGATCTTAAATTACCTGAACAGAGACTGGATGTCTTCTTTTCTGATACGAGCAGGTTTCAGGCCCTAACTTTTACTCAAGATTCAGTTCGTAGTGATGAGCCAGCTGTTTCACTTTTGGGTTCAATGGATGATCCGGTATTTGGTAATTCAAAAGCGAATATTCTTACACAAATTGTACTTTCAGAAAGGCTATACCCTGGTGAAAATGCACATGTAGATTCCCTTCTTTTTATTATTAAGCCAGGTGGTTTTTATGGAGATGAAAACTCTGAGTTTAATTTAAGTGTGTTCCAATCCAAAACTAGAGTTTATAAAGACTCTGCTTATTATTCCAACTTGAATGTTACCGATTCACTTGACATTAATTCTGTAGGTAGCACTACATATCTTCCAGGTGATTCCTTAATTAAGATTTATCTTAATCCAACATTTGGCGATTGGTTGATATCTGATACTTCTGCACTGGTTAGTCAATCTGCTTTTCAAGACTACTTTAATGGTTTTTATGTATCAGCAGAAGATTATTTAGGAGGTACTGGTGCTGTCACCTATATAGATTTATTATCTGCTGAGACACAGATTATTATGTATTATGGGAATTCCGAGGAGGACTCCTTGGTGTATCCATTTGATATTAATACTACCTCGGCCAGGATAAACCTTTTTGATCATGATCCAAGTACTGCAGATGAGGCTCAGAAAATACATCATTTAGATGACAATATTGAGGATACAATCTCATATGTTCAAGGCATGGCAGGAGTATATACCAAATTGGTACTTCCCTTTTTTGAAACCTGGAGAGATTCTATTCCAATGGCTGTAAATCAGGCTCAAATCATCATTAGCCTTTATGATACATCTTCAACTCAAGATTATCTTCCTGCAAATGAATATGATCTTTTTGTAAAAAATGAAGATGGACAATTGAACGTAATTTTTGATAATTACCTGGGGGCCAATTATTTTGGAGGAATACTTGAGGATGGAGAAATTAGTTTTAATATTGCCACACATCTACAAGATTACCTGGATGGTAAAACAGATGAGAATGAATTTTACTTATTTGTAAAATCTCAGGCTTATATTCCAAATCGAAGTATTTTAACTAGCTCATTAAATTCTAAAAATCTTAAATTTAGACTTACCTATACCCGATATTCTGATTAAATTCAGTTAGAATATATTTTTTCTTACTATGAATGTATCTATGTTTTAATTTAGATTCAAGGAGTAGTTCTTAATTTAATTATCAGATTCTTTAATATTCGTAACAAACTGATTATTTAGTTCGTATATAAATTAATATATAGTTAGTTGTTAAATGTTAATAAAGAATATAGATGTGTGGAATTGTTGGTTATATAGGTAATAGTCAAGCTTATCCGATATTGATAAATGGGCTAAAAAGATTAGAGTATCGAGGGTATGACTCTGCAGGGATATCAATCCTGAATTCAACAACAAAAACTTTTAAATGCAAGGGAAAAGTAAATGATCTTGAAGCGCATATAAATGGTGAAAGCGTTACAGGTTCCATTGGTATTGGTCATACACGCTGGGCTACACATGGCGAACCAAATGACATAAATGCACACCCACATACGTCTCAAAAAGGGCATTTTATTTTAATACATAACGGTATTATTGAAAATTACTCTGGGTTAAGAAGTGAACTCCAAAAGAAGGGCTATAAGTTTAAAAGCCAAACCGATACGGAAGTATTAGTTAATCTAATTGAACATATTTATCTTACTGCGAAAGTCTCCTCTGAGGTGGCTGTGCAATTAGCATTGCATAAGGTTGTTGGAGCCTATGGCCTGGTAATTATATGTGTAGATGAACCAGATCAATTAATTGCAGCCAGAAAAGGAAGTCCTCTGGTTGTTGGAGTGGGAGAAGGTGAATATTTTTTGGCTTCTGATGCTACACCCATAATTGAACACACGAAAAAGGTAATATACCTGAATGATGATGATATAGTGGTTTTAACAAGGGAGTCATTAAAACTTAATAATTTAACTGAAAATGATCTAAGTCCTGTTATCCAGACGTTGGATCTGGATATTGGAGAGATTGACAAAGGCGATTTTGATCATTTTATGTTGAAAGAAATTTTTGAGCAACCGAAATCAATTAAAGATACTTTTAGAGGGAGAATATCGAAGGAGCAACTCAAAATATCGCTTGGCGGACTATTTGAATTTATGCCACGTTTAATAGATGCAAAAAGGATTCTGATTATAGGTTGTGGTACCTCCTGGCATGCTGGTCTTGTTGGAGAATATTTGATCGAGGAATTTGCTAGGATTCCTGTTGAAGTAGAATATAGTTCAGAATTTCGTTATCGGAATCCCGTAATTTATGGTGATGATATTGTTATTGTGATAAGTCAAAGTGGAGAAACGGCTGATACTCTGGCGGCTATTCATAAAGCCCATGATGCAGGGGCCCTTGTTTTGGGTGTTTGTAATGTAGTTGGATCCAGTATTCCAAGAGAGAGTCATGGAGGGGTATATACTCATGCTGGCCCTGAGATTGGTGTAGCATCAACAAAAGCCTTTACAGCACAGGTTACAGTTCTTACAATGCTGGCTATGTTGTTAGGCAAAAAACGAAAGTATCTTAAAGAAGATTTTTATCGTAATTTTATTACAGAATTGCAGGAAATCCCCGAAAGAATAGAAGAGATTCTTGAGAATAACAATCAATTTAAGTCTATTGCAAAAGAATATAAGGATGTAAATAATTTCCTATATTTGGGTAGGGGCTATTCATTTCCAGTAGCACTCGAAGGGGCCTTGAAACTAAAAGAAATTTCATATATACATGCCGAAGGATACCCGGCTGCAGAAATGAAACATGGTCCAATTGCCTTAATTGATGAAAAGATGCCTGTTGTGGTTATCGCCCCTAAGGATGATTCTTATGAGAAGATAATAAGTAATATCCAGGAAATTAAAGCAAGAGGAGGAAAGGTAATTGCTATTGTAAGCAAAGGTGACAAAACAATTAGTGAAATGGCTGACCATGTTATTGAAATCCCTTCCACCAATCTGGCCCTTATGCCTTTACTTACAGTCATACCCTTGCAACTTCTAGCTTATCATATCGCCGTAATGCGAGGCTGTAATGTTGATCAACCAAGGAATCTAGCAAAATCAGTCACCGTAGAATAAGAGAAAAAATAAATTCAATGAGCAAATACAGAAACTTAAGTCAGGAAGAAATTATTCAACTTGAAAAGCAAAATTGCTACGCTGAAAATTGGTCCAATGTTGAGGTTGTAGACGGCTTTAATCCAGGGAGAATTCGATCCGTAAATTTTTCAGGGAATATCAAATTGGGAAAGTTCGAAAATGAATTCGTTTTCCCTAATATTAAGAAACCTTCTGGGGTATTTTATGCAAACCTGCATAATTGTGTGGTAGGTAACAATACATATATTGCTCATATTCGGAATAACCTGGCTAATTATCAGGTAGGTGAAAATGTTTTCATTGAAAATGTTGATGTAATTGAGGTCGAAGGGAAAACCTCCTTTGGAAATGGGATCGAGATTAACGTATTAGATGAAACTGGAGGGAGAAAGGTACCTATTTACAATGAAATGTCATCTCATCTGGCCTATATCCTAGCCATGTATCGGCACCGTCCTAAAATGGTTGATGCCGTTAATAAAATGATTACTGACTATTCTGAGAAAATAAGTTCAACTGAAGGTATTATTCAGGATAATGCAAGAATTTTAAATTCACGTATTATCAGGAATGTTCATATTGGAGATAGTTGTGTTATTGAAGGTGCTGAACAACTAATTAATGGTAGTTTAAATAGCTCTTCAGCTGATCCAATTTATATAGGATCAGGTGTAATTATGAGAGATTTCATTTTGTCCTCTGGATCTCATATTTCTGATTCTGCAATTGTTGAACATTGCTTTATTGGTCAAGCCTGCCAGCTTGGTAAAGATTATTCTGCTGAGCATTCATTGTTTTTTTCGAATTGTGTTGGGTTTCATGGGGAAGCCTGTTCTATTTTTGCCGGTCCATATACAGTAACACATCATAAGTCAACCCTGCTGATTGCAGGAATGTTTTCCTTTTTAAATGCAGGAAGTGGGTCCAATCAGAGCAATCATATGTATAAGTTGGGCCCTATTCATCAGGGAATTATTGAGCGAGGATCAAAGACAACCAGCGATTCATACCTTTTATGGCCTGCAAAAGTAGGTCCTTTTTCCCTTGTCATGGGAAGGCATTATAAGAATTCTGATACTTCTGAATTGCCTTTTTCATATTTGATCGAAAAAAATGATGAAAGTATTCTTGCACCTGGCGTTAATTTGCGAAGTGTTGGAACCATCAGAGATGCACAAAAATGGCCTAAGAGAGACAAGAGAAAAGATCCAAAGAAATTAGATCATATTAACTTTAAGCTATTGAGCCCGTTTACAATTCAGAAAATGATCGGGGGGAGAAATCTCTTGTTGAAGCTTCAGGAATATTCTGGTGAGAAATCAGAATTCTATACCTATGAAAATGT
>RCNC010000140.1_pt1 | contig 39960 bp, 30 predicted proteins | sample 2041301 | NCBI WGS metagenome assembly RCNC01 (sample SAMN09708231, study PRJNA481090) | Marine sediment metagenome, whole genome shotgun sequencing project. | biome: marine sediment; feature: ocean; material: sediment; isolation source: Sewage treatment plant 13A marine sediment (STP13A) ...
AGGCCATACTCCTCGATGACCGAGGGGATCATCCCGTAGAGGCCGGACGCCGGCTCCCAGCCGGTGCCGGTCTGCTCGCCGGGGAGCAGGATGGGAACCCGGATATGGGCCTTGACCGGGGCTTTCTTCTGGTGCACGCAGCGCACCAGTATGCGGCACGCTCTTTCCACCGTTTCATAACAGTCTTCGTGGGGGGCGGTGCGGTAGGCGGTAAGCAGGTCCAGGCTTCTCATCACGCTGGAGGAGAGATTGCCGTGCAGGTCATAGCTGGCCGAGATCCGACAGCCGGGCCCCACCACCTCTCGAATCACGGAGAAGAAGTGGGCCTCAGCGTCCTCCAGACCGAAGACGCTGGAGGCGCCGTGCATCGGCAGCAGGAGGCCGTCGAACGGTCCTTTCTCTTCCATCTCGCCCACGAGACGCTGGAGGAAATCGTCGAAAAAAGGCCGTTCAATTCGGCCGCCCGGGAGAGCCCTGGCCCACAGCAGGGGGATGAACTCCGCCTCGGGGTAATCGGCCTGGAACCCGTATTGTTCAAGGAGGGGGTCACCGGTGAGAACCGTGAAGTCTTCCTGCCCGGTGGCCCGTGGGGAAAATGTGGAACACTCGCAGCTGAGCCCGCCGATCCCGATTCTCATCACGGCCGTCCTCTGATCGCCGCGTCGCAGATGGCCCGCATGCGCTCCCGGTCGGTGAGCAGCCGCTCATACTCGGAGAGGTCGGGATCAGATCCCATGAAGGCTTCATCGTTGCGAAACTTCATCGGGCTGGACACACGTTTCTCAGCAAGCACGTGGTATTCCCTTGCCCCGGTGGAATCGATGAGCGGGGAGATGTTGGTCTCGTCGATTCCCACGCCGGGCATGATGACGATCCGGTCGCCGGCCAGTTGCACCAGTTCGGCCAGCAGCTTCGCTCCGTCATGGGCTGAAGCCCGCTGGCCGGACGTAAGGATACGATCGACACCAAGCCCAATGAGGGTTTCCAGCGTGGAGAAGGGATCAAAGGTCATGTCAAAGGCGCGGTGAAAGGTGACGCTCATGGGCCGGGCCAGTTCCACCAGTTCCCGGCATTGTTCCTCATGAACGGCGCCATGCCTGTCGAGGATACCGAACACCACGCCGTCGGCGCCGGCTTCCCCGACGCTCAAAAGGTCAGACTTCATGATCTCCAGCTCCATGGGGGAATAACAGAAATCACCTCCCCGCGGCCGGATCATCACGTTGAGGCCGATGTCGAGCAGGTTCCTGCGGGCGGCGCGTACGGCGCCGAGGCTGGGGGTGGTGCCGCCATCGTATAGGTTGTCGCAGAGTTCCACCCGCCGGGCACCTCCGTGCCGGGCCTCCACCGCCGACTCCGCCGAATTGACACAGGCCTCGATGAGGATGCTCATGAAATTGCCCCGGATTCATTTGATTTGATACTATACGAAAAACGATCTCGCTCAAGGGGGTAATTATGAACAGACTGCTCCAGTGGTTCAAGGCCTGGAAACTGGTGAGCCTGCGCTCGGCGGTGGTGGCCGCATTCCTGATCTATACGGTTGTCGGGTTCCTCGTGGTTCCGGCAGTGGCGAAGAAACTCATCGTTGATATCGTGCTCGAGAAGACGGGCCGCGAAGTGACAGTGGAAGAGGTGCGCTGCAATCCCCTGGCGCTGACCTTCACCGTCCGCGGATTTTCCCTGCCCGACAGACCGGGCTCGACCATGATCTCCTTTGAAGAACTCTACGCCAACGCCCAGCTCTCCAGCCTCTTCCGCTGGGCGGCGACACTCAAGGAATTGCGGGTCACCAGCCCCTTTGTGGCGCTGCGCCGCTTCGAAGATGGTGAGATCAATTTCCTCAAGCTGCTGGATGACATCGAAGAGCGAGCGCCGGAAAAGGAAGAGGTGAGCGAGGGATTGCCCCGGGTCATTCTCCAGTGGATACTGGTGGAAAATTTCACTGCCGAATACCAGGACCAGGCCCTGGAAAAGCCGGTTCTGCGGAATATCGGACCGGGGAAATTAGAACTCCACGACATCAGTACGATTACCGGTCAGGTGGGGACAGATGAGATCGTCATCGACCTGTATAGGGGCGGCATTCTCCGCGTCACCGGAGAAGTGGTTGTGGAGCCGTTCAGCATCAATGGCACGGCGAAAGTGGAGAACATCTTTCTCCCCAACGCCTGGGCGGCGATCAGTGAGAAGTTCGAGTTCGACGTGGTTTCGGGGACAGCATCGGCCACTCTGGACTATACCGCACGCTTGGGGGAAGACGGACCGGATGTTGTGGTGGACGGGTTCAACTCCAGTGTGAAGGACCTGGCGGTGCGACTGCGCGGCACCGAGATCAACCTGCTGGAAGTGCCGTCCATCGACGTCTCCGACGCCAGCTTCCGCTGGCCCGAAGCCCGGGTGGCAGTGGCGGCGCTGAAATTGGAGGGTGCCGAAGCCCATGCATGGCTGGAGCCGGACGGCACCCCCGTTTGGGCACCCCTGGTTCCCAAGGAGACCCGCGAGAAGGTGAAGCAGGTCGCCAAGGACGTTGCTGCGGCCGCGGCCTGGGTGGTCTCGGTCGATCAGTTTGAAATGGCATCCTGTAGTGCGCACTTTGAAGACCGTACCTTTGACCCGCCGGTGGAAATGTGGGTGGAGGAAGCCGACTTCACCCTCACCGACGTGATCACCATGCCGGAGAAACAGTGGGGCCTGTCCGGCTCGGTTCAGCTTTTCGGCGAGACTCCTACCGACGCCGAAGGCTTTTTCCAGATGAAGCCGCTGCATCTCGAAGCCGAGGTGAACGTCAACGGCCTCGACATGACCCGGGCCCAGCCCTACATCGGCCAGGCCGTTCCCGTCCGGCTTCTCTCGGGAAAACTGTCCACTTCGGGCAAGGCCACCCTGGCCCCCGATGGTGACGGACCGATGGCCATGCTCACCGGCAACCTGATGATCGAGGAGTTCGGCCTGGAGGAGACCGCTGCGGGCACCAGGATCACAGCCTGGGACCGGATGGAAATGAAGAGTATTAAAGCCGCGTTCGACCCGATCTCCCTGTCGGTGCAGGCCATCGACATCCATGGGGCCCGGATCGACGCCGTGGTGCTGGAAGACGGCAGGATCAACGTCATGGCCATGGTGGAGGCCATGGGGGGGGAGGACTCCGGTGAGGACAGTTCGTCCCGGTCCGCCGGACAGGCCGACGAACCTGCCGAAATACCCCCGGTGGAAATCACTGCGATCAACCTCCACGACTGCGCCGCGGCGTATACCGATCGCTCCCTCGCCCCGCCGTTCTCCCTGGTACTCCAGTCGATGAACGGTCAGATCGAAAACATATCCACCGCCGACGGCACCCTCACCGGCATCGGGATCGAGGGCTCGGTCCGTTCCGGTGGTGCGGTGGCCGTCGAAGGCGAAATGGATCTCCTCAACCCGGCACGGTCCACCGACCTCTCCATCGACATCCTCCGGACCAACCTGCCACCCATGTCACCGATGTCGGTTCTCTATATCGGCCACCCCATCGACGAGGGCCGGGCCGACCTCAAACTCGATTACCAGGTGGTCAACTCGAACCTGACCGGCAACAACCTGCTGACCACCAGCAACCTCACCCTGGGTGACGAGGTACCTGACCAGGGCGCGGTGGATCTGCCGTTCAAGCTGGGGGTCTCTCTGCTCACCGACAACAACGGGCTGATTACCTTCGAGGTCCCGGTGAACGGCAGCCTCGATGATCCCGGCTTCGGGATCGGGTCCGCCGTCGGCCAGGCAACAAAAGCGGTGTTCCGCTCAATCGTCCAGTCCCCGTTCCGACTGCTGGGCAAGCTTGGCGGCGGGTCGGACGAGGAAGACCTCGGTTACGTCGAGTTCGAGGCCGGGAGAAACCGGCTGGATACAGCGGCGGTTGACCGGCTGAAGACCCTGGCCGCAGGCCTGAATGAGCGCTCTTCCCTGGTTCTGCTGGTGGAAGGCGTCTGGGATGCGGAGTCAGACCCGGCCGTGCTCCGTGAAGCGAAGTACCGGGCTCTGCTGGCGGATCGTGAGGAATCGCTCGAACTGCTGGCAGCGCTCTACCTGGCAGACCACACCGAAGATGAACTGGCAGTAGTGCGGGCGCCGCATCTTTCGGCAGGCGAGGAATCGCTCGAGGGTCCGGCACTACCGGTCATCGACGAGGCCGCCTACCAGCACGACCTCCAGGCAGCGCTGCTGGCGGCCCAGCCGGTGAGCCGGGGTGACCTGCAGGCCCTGGGTGCGGCGCGCGCAAAAGCGGTGCGCTCGTACTTGACCGAGACCGCCGGCATTGACCCGGCACGGGTCGAGGTAACAGCCCCGGTGGAGGCGGCCGGGAGTGGTGAGCGGATGCGCTGCCGTCTTGACCTGCGCGGCGGCAGTTAGCCGCTTTGCCCCGACTGTTGCTATTCTGTCTCCGCCTTTTAAGGGGCACCCTCGGCCTCGGGCGCCAGGGCCTCGCCCTCGGCTGAGACCCAGTTTGCCGCCCGTTTCTCGTCGAACCACTCCCGGGCGTTGATCATCTTCCACTCCCGCTCGTCGCCGATCCGCTCCAGGGCGAGCTTGAAAATACCAACCCTGGCCCAGATGAGACCGCTCCTCTCCCCCTCCTGGCCCAGTTCCAGCTCACCAAGAACCTCGAGCTTGTCGCCTTCCAGGGAAAGCTCACGCAATGACAGCTCCTTGTCAGCAACGGCTGCCTGCGTGTGCCCCACCACGTCCTCCACCGTCAGCAGACCGTCAAAGTGACGAATCCAGCTCTTCATCTCGGCAAAGAGCGCCACGATGACCCGGGTGTCACGCATGGAGAGATCGACTTCGGCCTCGGCCTCCAGCGGCATGGCAAAGTTTGCCCGCCCTTCGGGCACTTCCAGGGTCATCCACCACCCTCGTGTCACTTCCACATCCGGGTGGTGGAACACGCCGTCAAATAGCTTGAACTCGGTCCCCGCCAGCCGCACTTCAAAGTTGTCCCAGTCGTTCCCCGAAATACGGGTGGTGAAATCGAGGTCGGTCTTGAAATCAAAGTCCTGGAAACTCCCGGATAGATCTTCCCCCTTGAGTTGGATTGTTCCCTTGGCCTCCTCTGTGCCGGCACGAGCCTCCATGTGCACCGCCAGGCTGGCCAGCCCGCCGGTTATCGAAACCCCTGCGTCTGGAGGGAGCGTTCGGCTGAGGAAGGAGATGTCGGGCACATTGGCCTCGGGAAGATCAAGAGTGACATTCATCCCACTCAACATTTCCGCAGCACCGATGCCCTCGCTCCTGGTCTCCAGTACCAGACCGGTTCCCCGGGCCAGAGGCTGCTCCTCAGCCTGACGCCCGAACTCAAAATCGTCAAATGTTACGGCGACGAAAGCTTCACGCGTCTCCTCACCGCTGTCGACCTTGCCGTCCACGCGGCCGACGCCGGTGGCCCGGAACCCCATGAAATCGAGCAGCAATTCGTCGGCATCCACGTCGATCACCGTGCCCGGCTGGAGCAGGCCGTCCTTGAGCTTGAGAGCAACCGCCACGTCACCCTCCCCGTCCAGTTTTTCGATCCACTTCGTGCCGGCAAAGAAGATCTTCAGCGGCACCAGGCTGCGCACATGGCCGTTGACATCGATGTCGCCACTGAGGTGGGCCAGCATGGCCAGCCCCTTCTCCACCTTGGGGTTGAACGGCGAGAACCCGCCGCGGAACCCGATGTCCAATGCTTCGGCCAGCGATTCCTCACCGAGGTCGATCACAGCGTCGTCCCAGTGCAGATCCGCATCGTTGATCTCCATGTCCCGCCGGACCTGCATCTCGAAGCTCCCGGTCACCCCGGACGTCCCCCCGATGACTGATATGTCGTCAAAGCCGAACTCCTTGATACTGTGGACAGTGACGTCGAGCAGTTTGATTTTCAGCCCGCCCTTGGTCTTTTTTGATTTTGGCAGGCCGGAACCACCGCTGCGGTCCAGTTTCACCGAGACCCCCTCGACTTCCACACCGGTGGCCCGCATGGTCTTGAGCAGGAAGGGCAGAATCCCCACCCGGGCCTTGACCTTGTCCGCGGTGATGGTGACACCAATCTTGGGCGTTTTCTGCTCCAGGGCGAAACCGGTGACATAGACCTTTGCCGGGTATGGCGTCAGCACCCGCTCCCAGCTCACGGTGTACTTCTCCGGTTTGCGATTGATCGCCCAGGGCCCCAGCGGCGTGTTGAGGAACAGGTGGGCGAGGATCAGCCATCCGACTTCGATGCCCAGAAGGATGATGACAATGCGGCGGACCCAGGTCTGCCACTTCTTCTTGTGCGGGGCGGCTTTGTTTTCGTCGTTCACTATTGTTCTCCTCATGGATGGCACCGTCGACGGACTGCTGTATATCATTGCGCAGGGTGCAGATTTTGTTTTGAGCGATACATATTGTCAATTATCAGGGGGCATTGGATCAAGTTATTTGTTGTCTAAGTAGAAAAGCCACCGGGTCACGGAGAGCCACGGACCGCTCCGGGTATTGGCATGGCAGCAGCCAGGGCCCAGGGTTTCAAAGGGGGCTGACCCGGCAAAGCGCTTTGACTCCGCCGGGCAAAACCACTATCCTTACAGTCGGTTATACGGAGTTTAACACTGCCGCTCCCCCGATCACCGGAGAGGAGCGGCGGTATCTGTACGGGGGAATATCACCGATGTCCGAGCAGAGTCTCGACCTTCAGATCATCATGCCGGTGCACAACGAGGGGGAGAGCATATCCGGGACCCTGCAGGAGTGGTTCGACGAACTGTCCCCCCGGCTGGGCGTGCAGTTCATCGTCTGTGAGGACGGCAGCCGGGACAACACCAAGGAGGTGCTGACCGGCCTGGAGAAGGAACTGCCGATGATCCTCGACATGGTGGACGGGCGGCGGGGCTACGCCGGCGCGGTGGTGGCGGCCTTCAACCACTCCACAGCCCCCTTTGTCCTGGCCGTGGATTCCGACGGGCAGTGCGCCCCGGAAGACTTCTGGCAGTTCTGGGAGAAAAAGGACGAGTTCGACGTCGGCATCGGCTGGCGCGTCGACCGCCAGGACTCCTTCACCCGGAAGATCATGTCCGGGTCTTTCAAGCTGTTGCACAAAACGCTCTTCTCCCATTCGATCCACGACCCCAGCTGCCCCTACCTGCTGATCAAAAGGCCCGCCCTGGAGCGTTTGCTCCCCGACCTGGGCCTGCTCACCGAGGGGTTCTGGTGGGAGTTCGTCGGCCGCGCCACCAACGCCGGCCTGCGCATCATGGAGTTCCCCATCCAGCACCGCCTGCGTACCGCCGGGTCCACGGTGGTTTTCAAGATGTCCAAGGTGCCCCGCATCGCCCTGCGCAACGGCCTGGGCCTGTTCAAGGTCTGGGGCCAGACCCGACCGAAATAGTCACGACCCCATTCTGTTTCACTGTTTGACGATTTCCATCCCGCCTGTTATCTTTCGTTTATGTATCCTCCTCCTGGCAGCCCAGGAGGCTCCCGGCAACTCCCACGACTGAAACAGCGACCCGGATGGACAAGAATGCAGACCAGATGGCCCGGCTCCTGGAAGCCACCGGCCACGGCGACCAGCAGGCGCTGGAACAGCTGATGGAGTTGTTGTACAGAGAGCTCCGCGCCCTGGCCGCCTATCAGTTGAAAAAAGAGCGGTCCGGCCACACCCTGCAGCCCACCGCCCTGGTTCACGAAGCCTACGTGCGCCTCATCCAGCAGCAATCGGTGGACTGGCAGGGCCGGACACACTTTTTCCGGGTGGCCGCCCAGCAGATTCGGCGGGTGCTGGTGGACCACGCCCGGGGACGCAACCGGCAGAAAAGGGACGGCCAGTTGCTGCGGGTGACACTGGACGAGGGAATGGCGACCCCCGGAAGGGACGTGGACCTGCTGGGTCTCGACGAGGCGCTGGACAGACTCGACGCCGAATCTCCCGAGGACCGCCGGATCGTCGAGCTGAAGTTTTTTGGCGGCCTCACCGAGGAGGAAATCGCCGGCCTCACCGGTATGTCCGAGCGGGCGGTGCGCCGGCGCTGGAACTTCGCCCGGGCCTGGCTCTACCGCGAACTGGAACAGGGTGGAGATTGAGGGTGGACCGATGATCAGCGCTTTGGATAAAACCGAACGGTCTCACCTGTTGATCATCCTCCTTTTCGGGCTGGCACTTTACGCCCCCACCCTGTTCCACGGCTTCACCCTCGATGACGAAATGGCCATCGCCGGCAACAGTTTCACCAATCAGGGATTGGCCGGCATCGTTCCCCTGCTGACCACCGACAGCTGGCACGGCTACTTCGGCGAGGAGGTGGACCTGCTCCCCGGCGGCCGCTATCGCCCTCTCTCACTGGTCACCTTTGCCGTGGAATACGCGCTGTTCGGTGAAAATCCACTGGTCAACCACCTGGTGAACATCGTGCTCTATGCACTCACCGGTGTGTTGATCTACCTCCTGCTGCTCTGCCTGTTCAGCCCGCCGGACGACCCGGACCATGGCTGGGCCCGGCTGGTCTCACTGCTGGCGGCGCTCATCTTCCTCGCCCACCCGCTGCACACCGAGGTCGTGGCCAACATCAAGGGACGTGACGATCTGCTCTCGCTGTTTCTCGCCCTGGGAGCCCTGCGACTCTTTCTCGAGGCCGGCCGGTTGGGTAAGGCCCGACTGGCGGCCGCCGGGTCGGCACTGCTGTTCCTGGCCATCCTGGCCAAGGAGAACGCCTTTGCCTTCCTCGTAGTGATACCCCTGGCCATCCACTTTTTCCGCCCCCAATGGCCGACGGCAGCGACGCTGCACCGGTTGCTCCCCTGGCTGGGCGGCGTGGCCGGCCTCTACCTGGCCGTCCGCTTCACCGTTCTGGGCTTCGGCTCGGGTACGGCCGCGGCAGCGGAGAGCATCCTCAACAACCCCTTCCTGGGAATGACAATGGCGGAGCGATACGCCACCATCAGCCACACCCTGGGGCGCTACCTGCTGCTGCTGGTCTTCCCCCACCCGCTGACCCATGACTACTACCCCAAAACCATTGCCGTGATGTCCTGGACCCACTGGTCGGTACTGGTTTCCCTCGCCCTCTATCTGGGGGCCCTCGGCTGGGCCATCTGGAAATTCCGGTCCCGCTGCCGGATATCCTTCCTGGTCTTCTTTTACCTGCTGACCCTCTTCGTCGTCTCCAACCTCCCCTTCACCGTGGGGACCAACATGGCCGAACGGTTCCTCTACATGCCCTCGCTGGCCTTCTGCACGGCCGCCGCCCTGGCCCTGGTCCGTGCGGGCACCCTGTTCTCATCAGCCAGGCCCAAGGGACCTCTGGCCCCGGGGAACACCGCCCTGCTGCTGGCCCTGCTGGTCATCGTTCCCTTCAGCTTGAAAACCCTGCACCGGGAGCAGGCCTGGAAGGACAACATCACGCTCTTCTCCACCGACATCTCCGTTTCGGCGCGCAGCGCCAAACTGCAGAATGCCCTGGGCTGCGAGTTGCTCATCGAATCGGCCAGGCCGGAAAACAGCAGCCTGCGGGTGGAGATGGTGGAGCAGGCCGCCGGGCACCTGGAGGAAGCGGTGCGTCTCTACCCCGAGTACACCCAGGCCTGGACCGGTCTGGGTGATGTGAGCTACACGCGAGGGGACTACCGCACGGCGGTGATGCACTATAACCGGACACTGGCCATCGCCCCGGAGGCCGCCGACGCCCGGCAGCGCAAGGCCCTGGCCCTGGCCGACTGGGGCAAGGTGGAGTTCTCCCGCGGGCGCTACAATGAGGCATTCCAGCGTCTGCAGCAGTCGGTTGCCGTGGTGGAGGGAAACCCGGACAGCTGGGTGGCCATGGGGGCAGCGCTGGGCAAGCTGGGCCGGCGGTCAGAGGCGATCAGGGCCTTCCGCCAGGCCGTGGCCCTGGACCCGGAGTTTGCCCCGGCGTACCTCAACCTCGGTGCAGCCTACATCCAGAGCGGCAAAGAGCAGCGGGGACGGCAGTTCCTGGAGAAGGCCTACCGTCTCGACCCCATGCTGCGGCCCTGAGCCGGTTGGCCGCCGCAATCTCCTACAAGTGGCCGCCGGCCTTGCCCCTGCGGCCGAGATAGAGCCGGCTCAGCTCCGTGCTGAGATAGTCAAAGGTCTCCTCCGGATCGTCGAGCACCTTGATCAGATCGCGGTCCTCGGGGCTGATCGTCCCGTAACGGGCCATGGCATCGATATTGATCACCTCATTCCAGTACTCGGAACCGTAGAGCACGATGGGCAGAGACTTGGTCACCTTCTTTGTCTGCACCAGGGTCAGGATCTCGAACAGTTCGTCCATGGTGCCGAACCCGCCCGGGAAGACCACGAATGCCTTGGCCAGGTAGACAAACCAGAATTTGCGGATGAAGAAGTAGTGGAACTCGAAGTTGAGCTTGTGCGAGATGTAGGGGTTCGACGATTGCTCAAAGGGGATGCTGATCCCCAGTCCGATGGTTTCACCGTCCGCCTCGCTGGCCCCGCGGTTCGCGGCCTCCATGATCCCCGGGCCACCGCCCGAACAGACGGTGAATCGCCGCCCCCCGCCCTCCAGGCCCTTGGACCACTTGGTCAGCAGATAGGTCAGCCGGCGGGCATCCTCGTAGTATCGGTCGAGCAGGCGGATCCCTCCGTCGGCATCCCGCTCAGCATCCTCGGGGGCCTTCGCCCGGGCGGACCCGAAGACCACGATGGTGTCCTTGATCCGGTTCCGGCGGAAGCGCTGCAGCGGCTCCTGGTATTCGGAGATCATCCTGATTACGCGCCCGTCGGGGCTGTTCAGGAAGTCGAGGTTCTTGTAAGCCTTTACCGGGTGGTGAACGTCTCGGGGCACGCCCTGGTTGTCCTGTGGATCAGTCTGGGTCTCTTTGCGCTTTCTTGACACGGTATCCGTACCTCGTTATCCGGACAGACGAAAAACACCCCGCCGTGAAACGAACCGTTTCCCGGTGAGGAACCAGGCCGGTTGGAAGCAACGAACCGTAACGGCTCAAGCCATACGGCCGGTATCGTCGTCTTTCGAACCGCGCTTCCGGCGTAGCGAGAATTCTTTCCGCTCCCCGTACCGACCCTGGTAGCGGTAGTAAGGATAGTAATAGTAGTAGCCGTGGCGGGTTATGTCCAGGTTGTTGGTCACCACGCCGAGGACTCGGACCCCGGCACCGTCGAGACGTTCCTTGGCCGCCTGCAGAGCGTCCCGTTCAGTCACTCCCCCGTGGATAACCAGCACCAGGCCGTCCGACTTCACTCCGAGAATAACCGGATCGGTCACGGAGAGAATCGGCGGTGAGTCGAAAATGACGTGGTCCACGGCATGCTCGCGATACATCCTCACGACGAACTCGTCGAAGCGGACCGAACTGATCAGTTCACTGGGATCGGGAGGCACCGGCCCGGAGGTGATGAAGGAGAGCCCGGGCACCTTGTCCTGGGGATGAACCAGCAGGTCCTCGAAGTTGATGATCCCGGCCAGGTAATGGCTCATCCCGCCCTTTTTGCCGTCGGCGTGGAGGACCTTGTGAATTTTCGGGCGGCGCAAATCGGTATCCACCAGCAGCACCCTCCGGCCCAGCTGGGCCAGGGTGATGGCCAGGTTGACCGACGTGGCGGTTTTCCCTTCCTTGGGTGAAGGGCTGCTCACCACAATGGTTCGCGGCGGTTCGCCGGCGCCGCTGAGCAGCAGCGATGTGCGCACCGAGCGGTATGCTTCGGCAACCAGCGATTTACTGTCCTCGTAGCAAACGGAATAGATCGGTTCCATCTCACCATCCGGTGTGTCCGCGTGCGGCTCGGATTTCTTCCGCCGCTTGGCCCCCTTTGCTTTATCCCCACTGTTGGTCAGCGTGGGCACTGCCCCCAGGGTCGGCAGGTCAAAGAGCTTGGTCACTTCCTCACCGGACTTGACCGTCCGGTCGAGAAATTCGAGAAGAAAGGCAGCCCCCACACCCAACATCAGGCTCAGGGTAAAACCCAGAGCCATGTTACGCCGCTTCCTCGGTTTGAAGATTGACCTCGGCACTTCGGCCGGGTCGACGATCCTGATGTTACTGCTCCCGATCCCTTGCAGTTTGGACGCCACGTTCGCCTCGGACTGGCGCTGGAGAAGCGACTGGAGCAACTGGAACTTACTCTTGACCTCCATGGACAGGGAGTCGTACTGAATGGCGCTGAGATTGCGGTCAAGCGCCCGGCTCTTTTGCTCGTCGAACATCTCCTTGAGTGAATTCTCGTTCTCCCGGGCTCGTCCGAACTCGGTTCGCGCCGCCTTGAGGGCCTCGCTGTAAATTTCGTTGCTCTTGGTGTTCAGCCTCTGACCGGCCTTCTCGATTTCCGAACGGAGACGCACCTGCTCGGGCATGGCGTCCTTGAACTTCTTGGAGTTTCGGGCATACTCACCCTCCAACTCGTTGATCTCCTGTTTCAGACTGGTCACCTGCCGGTTGTTCTGGACCTCGGGGATCGATCCCGGTGAGGAACCCTGCATCCGCTGATACTTGGTTTCCAGGCGGATTCGGTCGGTCTGGGCCCGGGTAAAAGACTGGTTCAGCTCCACCAAACGCTGGCTGGTTATGTCTTGTCCTTCGGAAGTCCCGATGATGTCGGACAGCTTGCCGTATTCCTGCAGTTGCTTCTGCTTGTCTTCCAGTTCCTGTTGTAGACCTCCGACCTGGATGGACAGAAAATTACGTGCCTGCTCGGTAACCGAATAGCGCGACTCGAGGCTGAAAGAGATGTAGGCCTGGGCCACGGAATTGGCCAACCGGGAAGCCATTTCCGGGTCCGGCGAAATCATCGAGATCTGGACAATATTGCTGTCCTTCACCGGATTGATCTGGATATTTCCCATCAGGCTCCCGGCTATCCGGTCGCGAAGAGTCTCGGCATCCAGCGCTTCCCCGTCCTTGCGCTCATCATCTTTTGGGGCAAGATCCAGCAGGTCCACCACACGCTTGGCCACGGTTTTGCTCTTGATCAGTTGGTACTGGGTGTTGAAGAAAGTAAAGTAGTCGTAGCGCTGGACAAACATCTCGCTGCCCATGGCCATATTGCTCACCGTGGATTCCCGTTCGATGAGCACCGAAACTGTAGCCTTGTATTGGGGCGTCTGGATAAACGTGTGAACGATGGTGAGGAGAAGACCCAGCACGGTCAACAGGATGACCAGCCGTTTGCGTTTGATCAGAATATAATAGTAATCCCGGAGGTTGAACTCCTGTCCGGTGGTTTCCTCTTCGGCCATTCCGTCCCCCTTTAAAGCGACACTAGAATATCGTCTCCGGCACCACCACCACGTCCTTGTCCTGGAGCAGAATATCCTCCTGCTTGCCCTTGAGGATCTTCTTCAGATTGACGTCGATCTGATCCTCTTCGCCCCTGACCGTTTTCCGCTTGACCCGGACCCGGTCCGCCGCCGCACGATCCGTGAGGCCGCCAGCCTTGGTGATCGCCTGCAGCAAAGAGATAAAGTCGGATTCCTTGAATGACAGTTCACCCGGCTGCCGTACGGCACCATAGATGTACACCGACATCTCCGGATCAGCGGGGATGTTGATTACATCTCCGGACTGCACCAGGACATTCAGTTCAGGCCGTCCCTCGATCATCAGTCCGTCGATGTTGACCGTGATCCGCCGCGACTGGTCGTCGGCTCCGATTCGAATGACATAGAGTTCCGGGCCCGCATTGTCTGTCAGGCCTCCCGCCTCGGAGATCACGTGGATCAATGTCCTGCTGCCCAGCAGTTTGTAGGTCCCCGGCTTCCGGACCGATCCGATCACCGAAACGCTCCGGCTCCTGAACTCCCGGATGAAAACCGAGACCTGCGGACTGTTGATATACTTTTCTTCGAGAAGACTGCGAACCACCTCCTCGAGCCCCCGGCGAGTCAGGCCCTCAGCCCTGACTTCACCGAGAAGCGGCAGGTTGATCATCCCCTCTTCCGAAACCCGCACCGTCTTGTTCAACCCTTCGAGCTCGAAGACCGATATTTCAAGAAGGTCTTCGGAACCAATGATGTAATCACTGCGCTGGGTGGATATGGAGGCCCGGCCGATCACCGGTTTCACCGATTCGTCGGCACTGGTCCAATCCGGTCCGGAGCGAGTTGTATCCGACACCACCGGCGCGGCAACCACGGGATCGGCCGGTGGATCGTCGAGAGCACCGGAGGAACCGCCGTACCGCCGGTCCACCACCACTGCGGCATCGTCATACCCCGCGTCGATGAACAGCGCCTGGAGAACCGTGGCCTCCTCCATGGTGGGGAACTCACCGACCTCCACACGATACACACCGCTCTTGGCGCTGAACTCGATGACCGACTTCTGACCCTTGAAGCGATCATCCTTCTCGATCTTCTTTTTCGCCTTCTTGGCCCGGCGCGAGGAGAAATAGGCGGCGACCTGGACGCGATAGGTTCCACCTTCCCCTGCGGACAGCTGCTCCTCGTCCGCCCGCGGGGAAACGTCGTCTGCCCGAACAACACCAGCCAGGGGCCAACCAGCCACCAGCAACAGCACGATCAGGACTGCCAGGAAATGTCTACTGCGGATTCTGTTCACCATTGCCTCCATCCCACAACCCGTTCAAGAGCCCGGCAGCCACCGTTGGTCCATGCCCCGATCGGGGGCCGCGGATGCGCACCAATCGTGGCGGCCTGCATCGGCTATCAATAGCTCAGGAAGTATTCCTGGCCCAATAGTAACCATTCCACTATGAAATTCAACCCGCAATCATCGGCGTCGAAACAGATTACCGGGTGAGGGTGATCGACACGGCGACAAACAACCGGTCATAGTCGAAGGTGTAGTTGGACGACCGGCTGCGATACCTGGCCTCCAATCCTAGAACCATCCCCTCACGCGGAATATATCGGAACCCCACAATCGGGTTTTTAAATCGGTCTTTACGGCTTGCCAGTATCGGGTCTTCCTCGGTACCGATGTTCACATCCTCCACCGGATAATCGTTGCCGTCCACGCCATAACCGAGATCGAGCCACCCTGCCCCTCCCGCGCGCAGCGAGACACGTCCCTCCAGGGACCGGCGCAGATAAAAGAGGTTCGTGGCGTAGGTGGAAAACAGCCGGTCCCGTACGGCTATCACCCGGAAATGCAGCCAGGATTTCATCTTCCAGGTTACACGGGCCCGGCCGACAAATCCTGCGAAATCCTGCTCCGGTGCGAGGTCAGCGGTAAAACTGGAATATCCCACTTCCAGTTCACCATTGATCAATCCGGTTGGATCGAATTCCGCGCCCACAAGGTAACGTAACTCTGATGACTCTCTCGTGCTGGCGGGATCCTTGAAGTCATAGTCCGTATGTCTGACCCTGGCCAGGAATGTTGTCCTGGGCAGGGCGGCATAGCGCATCAGCAGCCCGTTCTTTCGCTCCGTACGGTCCAGGACCAGGGCGATGTCGTCCGGGGCGCCCGGTTCCACCACGGAAGCGTCATCATAACTTATCTTGTCACTCTCGTGGGTCAATCCGGCCTTCACCCGAGGCGAGATCTGCAGCAGGAGTTCACCGCTGAGAAGGTTGTTCTCCCTCCTGACCCTGGCGTCGATTTCATCGTTGGGCCTCTGGAGCCTGGTAGTGAATCGGTCACCCAGCGCAAGGTGGATACGTTTGAGGTGAAGATCATAGCCCAGTGCGCCATCATTGTTCAGATAAATACCGGGGGGGTCCTTTTCATAGAAAACGATGTCAAGATCTTCGGTTACCCACAACATGTTCCGGTTGCCAATGGGCACGAAAAGATCGATGCCGGGAGTCAGGGTGGCAGTAAACGATCCCACCTGTTCCTGGTCCGTGATGAAGAGGTTGCTGTCATAACCGGCATCCTTCAGCTTGATGCGGGGTTTCCAGTACAGCGGTCCCCAGTTGGACAGGCCTTCAATGGCCTCGTCGATCGGGGAACTGTCTTCCTCCGCCCGGAGAGTGTGGGACTCCGGGGCCATTGCCGGAAGCAAGACCAGCAGGATGGCGACAGTCAGTGTGATTCGGCCACCCATACCCTTCCGGCGAAGAACGCGGCGGGCCAGGGAATGAGCCGATTCGGGGAAGAGATTCAACCAGCGTGCTGGCAATTCGACTCCACAGGGTGAACAGATACGGTCAACGATCAGGCTGCCGGGGCATGAATCCTGGTCAGGGACGTTCTGGCCATCGGGCCGGATCGGTTGGCACTGCAGTGCCGGGGCTGGCGGGCACAACACCCCCCATCTTCCCCACACGCCGCCCGGCGTCAGTATCGGTGCTCCAGCTTCGTTAGGGGAAGCCGGCCTGGTGTGTTACGGGTTCGCCGGACTCTCCGGCGCCGGGTCATCTTCGAACTGATTGGCCACAATCAGGCCCGTGGCCACCACGGCTGCAGAAATCACCACGATTCCCACCGGCGTCGCCCACCAGGCCGCGGATGTCATCAAGACGGCGGCTCCCATATCCTCGGAGAGGGCCAGGGAAATAACCTGGGGAACCGTGCTCTTCATCGCCACCTGGTCGGATGTGAGAAAGAACCCTTTGTCCGTTTCGACGGCCAGGTCGTAGGTGCCGAAGGGGACTTCACGCAAAATATACATACCCAGCTCGTCCGCTGGACTGCTCTTGTAGATTTCGCCGGTTACCGTGTTCCGAACCTGTACCACGGCTCCCGCATGAACGCTGCCGCCGTCTTCTGTAGTGATTACACCGAGCAGGGTTCCGGAGTCGGCCTCCAGAGCCCATGCCCCGGGATACCCGAGACAGGAAGGAACCACCACCAGAAGCACCATCGAGGCGACCCGCCGCCAATCCATCAAAAACGCTCTCATCCGAATTCCTCCCCCTGGAAATGGACTTCCCTAAAGAGAATTCATTTTCCTCGCGAAGCACCGAGAAGAAAACAACATCTTTCCAACAGTATCGGAATAGCTTGAAATCATAATAAACTCCTTATTAAGCGCAAGTCAAGACAGTGGGCATTGCTCCCCAGGCATGGGAGAAGTGGGGATAGGGGCCTTTTGACAGGGACTTGTCCGGTTGACTACACTGCGGGTGAACTCCGGTCTTCGAGGAGAAACCAGGATGAATTTTATCGATCTGCTGATTCTCGTGGTGGCCTGTGCGGGAACCGCCCTCGGTATATTCAAGGGTGTATCACGGATCCTGCTCGCCGCCCTCGGGCTGATCTGCGGAATAGTCCTCGCCGCCAGCCTGCACCAACCCGCGGCCAGCCTTCTGGAGCGAGTGGTCAGCGGACCGTCACTGAGGAAGTCCATCGGGTTTGTCCTGGTCTTCCTTCTGACCTGGATTCTCTTCCTGGCCCTGGGCTACCTCGTTTCCTGGCTGTTGCGAAAAACCGGCCTGCGCTGGCTCGACAAAACCGTGGGCGGCGGCGTGGGTTTCGGGGCTGCCGTGATCTTTCTCTTCTTCATCCTGATCCTGCTCACCGCCCTCCTTCCGGTGAACAGCCCATTGCTGGGCGAATCACGTCTCAGTCCGCTTCTGCTGGGGACGGTGAACCGGGCGGCGTTATTGATCCCCGACCAGACCCAGGATCGCTTTTCCGACAAATTGGATGCAGTGCGGGAATTCTGGGAGCAAACGGTTGCCGAATAAGGGAATATCGAACTTTTTGGGCCCGCAGCCGTATTGCAGAGTGACCGGGGGAGGCCAGGGCCTCCCCTCCCGGGCCGGACAGGCTGGCGCGGGCGAGACCCGGGCGAATTAAATCCAGACCCAGACGACAACCTCACAAGGAGCGCGGTGTGATGGCCCAGCCGGCAAATACAACAACACAAACCGGGAGCCCTCCGGGAAACACTGACGGAAAGCTCGTCAGGAGGTGCCTCGACGGTGAATCCCCGGCCTGGGAGGAACTGGTGGCCAGATACAGCAGACGCGTCTACAACGTGGCCTACCAGTTCACCGGACGTCACGAAGAGGCCGAGGACCTGACCCAGGATATTTTCCTCAAGATCTACCGCTCCCTCGGCACCTTCGATCTCGATGCCGCTTTCCTCCCCTGGCTGATCAGGGTCTCGAAGAACATGTGCGTCGACCACTACCGCAAGCGCCGTCGGGAACGGCTGCTGGTGCATGGAAACTGGGAGAAAATCACCACCGTGGCCTGCACCCGGTCCAATCCGTATCAGAAGACCTTCAACAGGGAACGCCGGGCAATTCTGCTCCGTGCACTGGAACAGATCCCCTCGGACCTCAAGGCGGTGGTCATCCTGCGTGACCTGCAGGGATTGACCTACCAGGAGATTTCCGAGGCGATGAACCTCCCCGAAGGGACGGTGAAATCCCGTCTGAACCGCGGCCGACTGGAACTGGCCCGCTTTATCCGTGGCGAGGACCGCTCTCTGGAAAAGGTGGCCTCGGTGAGCGGCGGCTGGTTCCGCAAGGCCGTCCGGAAACGAGCTGCCGCCGCGGCCCGTGCCGGTGACAGCATCTGAAATGTGAAGCCATGAACTGCAAAAACGCGGCAAAACTCTTCAGCGAACAGATCGAGGGCAGCCTTGATCCGCAGAAATCGGAGCGCCTGCAGGCCCATCTGGATCACTGCCCCGATTGTGCCGAGTTGATCCAGATCGTGGAATTGAATATGGCCCAACTGGAAAATGCTCCTGAACCGGCCATGCCGGACGGTCTCCAACGGCAGCTTGCCGCCATCCCGCAACTGGAGCGGGCGGCCGCCGGAGTCGGGGAGCAGGCCCGCGGCAACGGAGGGAGGGCCGGCGGACACTGGCTCTTCTCCAATGCGGCGGCCGCCGTGATCCTGGCGGTGTTCATCACCGCCAACCTCACCTGGTTCAACCCCGACTTCCAGGATTCGATCCATGGCTGTCAACGGTTGATCGACGACCAGAGCACCAGGGCACGGGAACTGGCCCTGGACTGGGGTGAGGGTCTCCATGATCTGAAACGTGAAGTTGAATCCAGGATGGATGTGGTTCGCGATGCCGACGTCGCAGAAGGAAACCGCTCCGCAATTCTGGTCACCGAAATTATCAGGGCGTTGGGCCTGATCGGAGCCTGAATCCGGTCCGGGCGCCCGGGGGTGAAGGAAATATGCGCTGCCACTACCACGCAGAAGAAGAAGCGATCGGCGCCTGCGCCATGTGCGGTCACCCGCTCTGTGACACCTGCACCCAGGAACGGGACCGGGTCTTCTACTGCGACAGCTGTCTGGCGGAGAAGGAAGGCGCGGACGGGGACAAAGCCGCCGCCGGCGACATTCCCAAAATCGAACTGCCGAAAAGCGAGTATTACCGGCCCCCGAATCAGGAATCAGCGGCACCAGCGCCGGGCAAAGGGAAACGCCCCGGCACGGCGGCCCTGCTCTCGATCTTCATTCCCTTCACCGGCCAGATTTACAACAACCAGTTCGCCAAGGCACTGACCTTTCTCCTGCTCTTCATCAGCTGCATCATCCTGGCCCAGAAATCACACCCCATGGAGGGGCTGTTCGGCGTTATCGCGGCCTTTATCTACTTCTATCAGATCTATGACGCCTACAAGACGGCACGGGGGTGGCAGGATGCCGAAAGCTCCACGGCCCTGGTCCCCATGCTCACCGGAACCACCAGCAGCGAACAGCCTGAACAGCCCGCAGAACCGGTCGCCGGCCCTGCCGGCACGCCGGTGGCCGAGTCACCGATCTGGGGCATCAGCCTGATCCTGATCGGGTTCGCCTTCCTGCTGCACAACTTCAACCTGATCCACCTCGAAACCATGGTCCGCCTCTGGCCGTTGTTCGTGGTGGCCACCGGCCTGGTGATGATCCTGACCTATCTCCGCCGCAGCACCACCTGAAGCGGAAAAATCACCCGAACCCTTCCCGGCCGCCAACGTTATTAAATGAGTGAGTACTACTGCGGAAGGGATAATTATGAAATACACCAGACTATTCAGCGCACAGCGGCACCTGCGGATTCCCCTCCTCGCCATGGTGGTGATCGTCTCGTTTTACGCCCTCAACACCGGGGCCGCCGAGGTGGAGGAGACATTCACCCGCGAACTGCCCCTCACCACGAGCGGCAAGCTGGCGGTGAGCAATCAAAACGGCTCCATCACCGTCCATGCCTGGGACAGCCCGAAGGTGGTCCTCGACTGCCGCACGGTGGTCACCGCCGCCAACGAGCAGGATGCCCGGGACTGGCTCAAAAAAGTCCGGGTCACCATCACCCGGCACTCGCCGGAAAAGATAACGGTGGAAACCGAGAGGCCGGACGAGGAAGGCCGGGGGATGTTCTCGTTCTTCTTTGGTGAACGACCGGTCTCCCGGGTGGACTACCGGATCAAGGTCCCGCGGCAGGCCATCATGCGGCTGGCCAGCGTGAACGGCTCCCTGGAAATTGTCGGTCCGGCGGGTCAGGTGAACAGCGATACGGTCAACGGCTCGATCATGATCACCGAAGCGGCCTGCCCGGTGCAGGCCGAAACGGTCAACGGCCAGGTGGAGTTGAGCTTTGTCCCGGTCTTCGACAGCAGTGCCGCGGGCACGTGGCTGGCGAGATTGAGCAGCATCAACGGCTCGGTGACCATCCGGCTGCCCTCCGGCGTCGGTGCCGACATCACCGCCAGCACACTCAACGGGTCCATCCGCAGCGATTTCCACCTCCCGCTGGAGCGGGAGATCGTCGGGGCCTCCGCTGCCGAGTCCATCGGCGGCGGCGGGCCGGACGTCGTATTGGAAACGCTGAATGGTTCGATCCGTATCCTGGAATCGGAATAAACCCCTGCCGAAATCGCGCCGTACACGACGGAAGCCCCGAAGCCAACAGGGCCGTCGGGGCTTCCTCTTCCCTCGCTGGAGCAAGGGCTACGGCAGCACTTCGATGCTCTCGTACTTGATGTCCACGATCTCACCATCCATCTCGATCCAGCCGGTGACGGTGTATACACCGGTGGGGGTCAACGGGCCTAGCGGGATACCCCAGTTCCCACGGCGGGAGGTGGCCGGGGTGACATTGTTGATCGGGATCGGGCCACGGGTGATGGTGGAACCCCAGGGAGTGTCGATGGTCATGTAGCCGATGCCGGAGAGGAAGATTCCCGAGCTGTAGGGGGCGGGATTGAAGATCATCGAACTCAGGACTGCCCGCTCGCCGATCTGGACCGTGTCCTGCGGCATGTTGAAGACTATCAGTTGCAGATCATATTCCTGGGCCATGGCACTCGCGCCCGCCATAAGGAACCCGAGAACCAGAAGAACAGCCAGCTTTTTCATCAGATTTCCCCTTGATTGTAGTGAACCGAACCTCAAGAAATGGTTGACGGACAGCCATATCCGCAAACACATCTCAACCTTAATGTACTTTTCACCTGTGGAAACAATACTGAAATCCGAGACTTTTGCGGCAGTGAGAGGAACAACTGCACCTATTCCGTGTACAACTTGTTAGTAGAATTTAAGCAAAATCGGCCAATTTGCCAATATCCTCATAAGGAAATATTGTCATTTTTCCATGGCGCCACCGGCTACGCCCGATACAGGGGGCCTACCCGGCCCTATGGTATAATCTGACGTGATCACTGCAGTTACAACCTCGAGGATCCCAAATTCTGACAACCTCACCCTGTCGGGCTCCTGCCACCGGGTATTTCCAGGATATGTGAATGAAATCCGTCACCCCGTGGTCCCCAAATAGCACATTCCTGCTTGCTTTCGTTCTTGTCATCTTGTTCTCCTCACCCACCGGTAGTGTATCCCCGGCGGCAACCGAGCTTGATTTCGAGAATTTTGAAACCGGTTTCGAACTGGTCACCGGCAGTTGGCTGCAGGAAGTGGCCGCCGACCTTCCCCTTCCCGAGGAATGGCGTCTCTACCAGTCCCTGTACAGCCCCGATGACCGCGGCTATTTCCGGGGAGTGTTCTGGGCCCGCCGGGATCCCACCCCGGATACGGTGCACAACGAATTCAAATACGCCTATCTCGGGAGAAAACAGCGAGCTCGCGAGTTGTTCAGCTGCCGCCTTGCCAAAACAGCCGGTGACGAGGAAGGTGCAGACCGGATGGCGGTGCCCGGTGACCTGACCGACATGGGACGGATCTACACGCTGCTGGGCCAGCCCGACGGGGGCCTGCGGGACACCTTCAAGCCGGGGGCCAACGCGGAAACCCTGGCCTCGGCGCGGTTCGCCACGAATTTTGAATGGATCTACAGTAAAAGCAGCGTTCTTTTGCCCCTGGCCGAGTCGCTGAACCTCAGTTTCGAGGACAAGAATGGCGACGGAGTGCCCGAGCTCGTGGACGAGGCCCGGTTTTTCGGCAATATCGTGCCGGAACTCCGGCGCAAGACCATTCTCTGGCCCGATATATTCTACCAACCCGGCGGCAGGCCTTTGGACGGCCGGCCCATGGATATGGTGGACGAGATTGAACTGGTGGCCTCTGTCAGAGAGTATTTGCGGTATGGCATGGGACCAGTGAACATGGACGTTCAGATCCGGCCGCAGATTTCATTTTTCCGCGGCGAGCAGGGAAAGAGCACGGTCTGGCTCAACTGCGGCCTCTATGTGGTTCGGGGTCAGGGTCATGCCGCGTTCCGGGTGAAAAAGAACCAGGGCGCTGAAAATCTCAGGCTCCGCGGTCTGGTTGTGGGGCCGGACGGGGACGTGGCGGACCGCTTCCACATCAGGGCACTTCGTATCGGCCCGGATCAGACCATGGTGCTGAGCGAGACGGTGAGCCCGGCGGACGAACCGTGGTCCCTGCGGCGGGTCTTTGATCTGGCACCGGGGGACTACCAGCTCTACCTCATCGCCTCGGATCGGGCCACGTCGAAGCAGGGGTGGCACAGGATCAGTTTCAGGGTGCCCGACCTGGGCCTCGACCAGCTGGCCGCCAGCAGCCTGCTGCTGGGGAACGGTCTCGAACCCTATCCCTTGACCCGGCGCCCCATGCCGCCCCCCTTCTGCAACCGCGGGCAGCAGCTGACCCCCCTGCCGCCGTACGGCACAGTCCCCCTGCTGCCATCGGCCGGTCCGACCTTGCTCTACCACGTCTACCTGCCCGCGGTTGCCGTGCGGGAGGGAGGATCGAACCGCCTCGCCGACCCACGCCGGGTGGAAGCATCGTTCCGCGAACTGACCGAGCGGCCGTTTCTCACCACCTATCGTTTCAAGCGATCGGGGAAGACGGTCCTCACCCTGCCGGGCAGCGAGCTGGACGAACTGGCCCGGCCGATGGACGCCGCTGAACGGGAATGGAAAGTCTCGCTCACCGTACCAGCGGATGTCTTGTCAGCCGGCGAGTATGAGGTGGAGGTGGAGGTGATCCTCCCCGGCGTCTACCAGACCTGCCTCCTCGGCGCCAGTCTGGCCATCACCGAACTGGATACGGCGCTGGTGAACGCCGACAGCGGTGAGACCACCCCGGTGCGGCTGCTCACCCGGCTGGAGGGCCGGGGGCTGGCCGCCGGCGCCGGCGTATCGGACACGGAGCGGGAGGTGGTGATCACCACGCCCACCGCCCAGGAGAACATCTTCGCCGTCAAGCACCTCGAGGCGGTGCCGACCCTCGGACCCAACGGGGAGGAGGCCGACTGGATCGATTTCTACGTTGACGGCGAGCACCTGCTCCGTGACCTCGCTCCGCCCTACCGCTGCCTGTGGCGGGCCTACCCCTCCGCCGACAACTACCAAGTGGCGGTGCGCGCCCACTACCCCGGTGAAAAATGGGGTGAGGACCGGTTGACGCTGGTCCGGCCGGAGAATTTCATTTCGCTGGAGGTGGAACTGCAGCAGATGTATGTCACCGTCGTGGATCCGCAGACCGGTGAATACGCTGCCGGCCTGGACCGGGACGATTTTCGACTGCTGGAAGACGGCATCGAACAGGAGATCAGCCATTTCGAGCAGAAACAGCGGCAGAACATGGCGGTGGCCTTTCTGTTCGACCTGGGCATCGACCCGCCCCAGGCCCTGCAGAAGTTGAAGGACGGAGCCGTGAAATACCTCTCCGAGCACTTCCCGCGGGATGACCGGGCCTTCATCGCCGGCTACCGGGTAAAGACGGTGGTTCAGCAGGAACTGACCAGCCAGCGTGGACTGCTGGCCAGCGCGGTCAAGTCACTGCCTTCCCCCGATGCCTTCTCCAGCAAGCGCGCCGACCGGATGATGGAGGCGATCTCGGCCTGCGCCGCCGAACTGGAGCAACTGCAAGGTGACCGCAAAGTGCTGGTGCTGCTCTCCGACGGTAAGGACGTCACCGCGGCGATCAGCAATCGCGGACTGGCCGACCAACTCCAGCGCAGCGGCATCACCCTTTACGCCATCGGTATCAACACCACTCCCCCGCTCACCGATAACCAGTTCTACCACCTGACCCGCGACCCGTCCAACTGGGAAAAGGCCATGCGTCTGATCGGCCTCGGCGGGTTCTACCGCAGCAAGGACCTCAAGCGGGCCGAGGCGCGAAACCAGTTCATGGAGCGGCGGTTCAGCGAGTCGCTGCTCGATACCCTGACCCTGGCCTCCGGCGGCCGCTATTTTCCCTTTGACGTGAGTTTCCGCGCCGAGAACATCCGGGATGCACTGATCAGCATGGAGGAGGAGCAGCGCCACCAGTATTACCTGGGCTACATCTCCAGCCAGGCGGAGAAGGATGGTTTGTGGCGGGGTGTTGAAGTGAATGCCGGTGGGGAACAGGAACTGCTGGTCCGCAGTCGCCTGGGATATTTCGCCAGAGGCCAGAGCCTGACGGCGATCCAGGAGATGCAGAACCTCTTCGGCGACACAGAGGGAGGGAGCGAACCGGCCGGAGAGAATCCGGTCGGCCCGCCCCCGTGAGGCTGACATGTTCAACCGGCGGCACCCCGCTGGGCGCCGCCGGAAGGTATCCGTCCGGAGACCCTACTGGGGAACCCCGCCGGCCACGGTCACGCCGTAGAAATACGACGCCTCGTCAAATGCAAAGAACTCTGTGCCGGTGAGTTGCTCCAGCGTCATCCCGTCATAGTTCCATCCGCGGACCAGTGCGGGTTGCGTTGCACCGGGACCCGGGCCGGTGAGAATCTCGTCGTAGCCGTCCAGGTCAAGATCCGTACCCGAAATATTCACACCGTATTTCCAGTCGGTTTCGTAGGCCATGAAACTGACCCCGGAAATGGCCGTGATGCTGGAGTTGTCGTAGTTGAATGCCCGGACATGGGGGGCGGAGGCTTCGCCGGGCCCGGCGCCGCTGATGATCTCATCGTAGCCGTCACCGTCGATGTCGCCCGTGGACACGTTGACCCCCCACTTCAGGGTGTTGTAGGCGAAGAAGCTGACCCGGTTCATGGCCGTGAGCGATCCGCCGTCGTAGTTCCAGCCACGCACGTGGGGGCCGAAGGCCACACTGGGGCCGGCACCGGTGATGATTTCGTCGATGCCGTCACCGTCGATATCGCCACAGGTCACGTTGATACCCCACTTCAGGGTGCCGTAGCCGAAGTAGCTGATGGCGCTGATGGCGCTGGCTGTTCCGCCGTCCACGTTCCAGCCCCTGACGTGGGGTCCGAAGACCGCACCGGGCCCGGCACCGGTGATGATCTCATCCACACCGTCACCGTCCACGTCGCCGCAGGCAACGTTGGCGCCATATTTCAGCGTGCCGTATGCCGTGAAGTTGACACCGCTCACCGGCGTGCCGTCCCACTCGAACGCCCGGATATGGGGCCCGTACACCGCGCCCGGCCCCGGTCCGGTGACGATCTCGTCGTTGCCGTCACCATCCATGTCGCCGCAGGTCACGTTCACGCCGTACCCGGTGGCGCCATAGGCCAGGAAGTCGGTGATGCCGTTGTCGCTGCCGTTGGCGAAGAAACCCTTGACCCGCGGGTCGTTGGCCGGTCCGGGTCCCGGTCCGGCAGCGATGAAGAAAGATCCGCCAGTGCCGCCGCCGCTTTCGAACCAGAGCACCTCGTCGCCTGCGAAGTCACAGAGCACCAGGTCGACATCGGCGTCACCGTCGAGATCGCCGGCGGCCGTGCCAAAGGGCCGCGCCGCGTTTTCGGTGACCACCCGCCGGGTGAACGATTCGGCGCCGTTGTTGTCGTACCAGAACATCTGCGTGCCGTTGAAGGCGGTGGCGGTGATGTCCTTGTCGCCATCGTTGTCCAGGTCGGCCACCGTGGCGTGAATCGCACCGGTCAGGTTGTTGTCGATGTTGACCTGGCTGAAGTTCTCCGCCCCGTCGTTCTCCCACCAGGTCAGGCGGTTGTCTTCCAGGGCGGTGCTGACGAAGTCCATGTCGCCGTCGTCGTCCAGGTCCACGCCATCAATGGAGGTGGCTCCCTCGTGGTTGCCCGACAACTGGTTCGAGGTGAAGCTTTCGCTGCCATTGTTCTCCCACCAGATCACGTTTCCGTCGTGGTAGGAAAGGCCGGCCACATCCTGGTCACCGTCGCCGTCCAGGTCACCGGCCCAGACCCACTGGGCCCCGTCGAGACCGGCGGTGAAAGTGTTGTTCATGGTGAAGCTCTCGCTGCCGTTGTTTTCGAACCAGGAGATCTTGTCCTGGTAGAAAGCGGAAGCGAGGATATCCATGTCGCCGTCGTCGTCCAGGTCGATGACCGTGCAGCAACTGGCATCGACAAACCCGGTGGCGATGTTGGTCCGGGAGAAGTTCTCGTCGCCGTCGTTGGCCCACCAGGCCAGCACGTCCTGGAAGAAGGAGACGGCGATGATATCCATGTCGCTGTCGCCGTCCAGATCGGCCACCACCAGGTGATTCACGCCGTAAAAATTGTCCTGGACCACCGGGTGGCGGGTGAACGAGCCCAGCCCGCTGTTCTCGTACCAGTAGATGTCCCCATCCTCGTAGCCGCAGGCCACCACGTCGTTGTCCCCGTCACCATCCATGTCGGCCACCTGTGCATGGCGGGGTCCGTCCAGATTGGCGTCCACGGTACGTTCTCCGAACTCGATCTCGTCCGCCGTCACCGGCAAACAGATGAGCATTGCGGCCAGCACCATCGCCAACCCGCCTACAGTTGCCATTCGCCTCATGTCAGGCCTCCTTCCCCTCTGTTAAACATAAAAACCAAATCCGTCGTTACCAAAAACAAACTGTCAGTCGGTATGAAATCAACCGTCACCGGCATGACCACCGGCAGCGAATCATCTCCTCAATTTTCCTTCCTCTCGTCCTCTTTGTCATTGCTTCGTCGCTACGCTCCTCGCGATGACAGGTCCTTGCCCTCGGCGCCGGCCTTCAGCGCCCCGAGCAACCCGCCGCTGTCCAACCCCGGATGCTCCTGCCGCAGTCGCGCCGCCATGGCACTGACCCGGGCAGCGGCAAAACTGGATCCGCGGAAATTCCGTTGCAGGTCGGTCCGCTCCACATCCCGCGGCCGGCCGCAGGCCGTGACCGGAATCGGCGTCCCGGACCTCACACGGCACTGCCACTCACTGCACTCCGGATCCTCGTCAACGCCCAGCACCAGCTCGCTGAAGCCGGCCGGGTAGCTGCGTTCACGCTCCGGGCCGGCGGCCGCCACCAGAAGACAGCCCGCCTCCGCCGCTTCGCGACAAGCCGCCTCCAGCACTTCCAGCGCCTCGGCGCGAGTGGTACCCAGACTGAGGTTGATCACGTCCATTCCTTCTCTCGTGCACCAGCGGATCGCCTCGGCCACCAGGCGGTGCGTGGTCTGCAGCTGCTGGTCCAGGACCCGCAGCGAATGGAGCCGGACATCCGGCGCCCCCTGGACAATGACCCCGGCGCAGGCCGTTCCGTGTCCCGATACATCCCCCTTCAGGTCGTCGACAACCAGTTGCCGTCCGCCCTGGCCGTCCAGCACGGTCACCGACCGTTCCAGGCGCCCCCCCACGTGGGGGTGGCCGGGGTTGATGCCCGAATCCACCAACGCCACGGTCACACCGCGGCCGGTGAATTCCCCGGCCACGGAACCCGCCCCGGCGATCACCGCTTTTCTCCGTGTGGTGGACCGGCGGTGGAGAGTTCCACCATCCGGTCCGCTTCACCCTGCACCTGGCGGTAAAGCTCCCGGTAAAGCCCCTCCTCGCCCATCAATCGTTCGTGGCGCCCCTCCTGAACCACTCTGCTCCCATCGAGCACCAGAATATTGTCCATTTCCTGGACCATGAACATCTTGTGCGTGATCAGGATGGTGGTCCGTCCGCTCATCAGTTCCTGCAGGGCCCGGTGGACCTGCTGGTCCGCAAACCAGTCCAGGGCTGCGGTGGCCTCGTCGAGCACCAGAATTTTCGGCCGGCGCAGGAAGGCCCGGGCCAGGGCCACCCGCTGGGCCTGCCCACCGGAAAAGCGGAGTCCCCGCTCGCCCAGCATCGTGTCATAGCCCCGGGGCAGTCGCTGGATGAACTCGTCGATGTTGGCCAGTTCCGCGGCCCGGCGTACCTCATCCTCCCCGCAGGCCGGGGCGCCGTAGCGGATGTTCTCGCCCACCGTGCCATTGAACAGGTAGGAATCCTGCGGCACCAGGGCCATGCTGCGCAGCAGGGTGCGCAGTTTCACTCCCTGCAGGTCGTGCCCGTCCACGGTGATCCGCCCGCTGTCCGGCCGGTAGAGCCGGAAGAGCAGATCGGCCACGGTGGTCTTACCCACGCCGCTGGGCCCGACGATGGCCAGGCTCGACCCGGGCGCCACGCGGAAACTGACCTTGCTGAGCACCGGTTTGTCCGGCTCATAGCCGAAACTCACCCCCTCGAAGGCCACCTCGCCGCGCACCTCGCTGAGCCGCACCGCGCCCGGCCGGTCACCGTCCTCGGGCACGATGTCGAGAAACTCGAAGACCCGGTCGATGGAGGCCCGCGCTTTCTGCAGCTTGAGGAACAGGGAAACCAGGGAGCGCACCGGGCCGAACAGCCTGATCTGGAACAGTTCGAAGGCCATCAACTCGCCCGCACTCATCTGGCCGGCAATCATCATCCGCCCGCCGAACCAGAGCACCGCCGCCGAGCTGGCGGTGATCATCAACGCACTGAGCCCGGAGGAGAACCCGGACATGATCTGAAAACGGATCACCTTGTTGATCAGCCCCTTGTTCTCGCGGAGGAAGCGGCGTGTCTCGCTGTGCCGCGAACCGGTGACCTTCACCGTCTTGGAACCGCGGAAGGCCTCGAGGACGAAGCTGGTGATTTCGGCGTTCTGGTCGCGGATCATCCGCGCCAGGCGGTGCAGCCGGGGCTGGAACCAGCGGAGCAGCAGGATAATCCCGGGAACCCCCACGCAGCTGATCAGAAACAGCTTCCAGCTGAAGAAGACCATGATCACCGAAACCACGGTGATGGTCATCACTGTGCCGAGGAAGGTCATCAGCGATTCCATGGCGATGGACTGCACCTGGGCCATGTCGCTGTTCAGCCGGGAGATGATGTCCCCCACCCTGGTCTCCTTGAAAAACTTCATCGAGAGGCGGTGGATGTGGTCGTAAAGGTGGAGCCTCATGTCGAGGAGGATCCGGGCGGTGAGCCAGGTGTAGAGATAGCTGTTGAGAAAGGTGATGCCGAACTGGAACAGTGCCAGCAGGGCCAGCCCGCCGACAATATATTGCAGCCAGTGGAGGTTCTGCTGGATAAAAACCTCGTCCACCAGATACTTGACGAAGAAGGGGTAGATGTTGGCCACACCGGCGGAGAGGACCATGATCACGATCAGGAGGCCGATCCGCCCCCAGTAAGGGCGGATGAAGGAAACGATGCGGCTGACACGGGTCGGGCCGGCCCCTGCAGTGCCCCGTTCCCCTGCTGCTGCCAGGTTCATCGTTCCTCCCCCGTGCCGCTGCCGGCCACCGGCCCCACCGCCACATCCCCCTCGTCCGGAGCGCATTCCCGGTAGTAACACATGTAGCGCGCCCGGCAGTGCTCCTCGGCATCCCGGATCTCGCGGGCCCACTCTGCGGCTTCCGCCTCGTCAGCGCCGGCATCCACCCGTTCCAGGACCCGCTTGACCAGCTGCACGCTGCGCAGTTTGCGCATTCCCGAGGCCTCGCGTCCCACGATCTTCACCGAGGTCACGCCGGCCTCGTCGAGGGCCTTGATCGCGCAGAGCCCGCAGGGCCCGAGGGGCAGCCCCTTCTCGGACATGGTGCAGCCACAGCTATTGCAGTACCACAGCCATTTTTCGTAGTCCGCCAGGTGTCCGTCCCAGGCCTGCCGCTCGCCAGCGCTGAGCTCGGCCCCACCCGCTCCGTGAATCTCGTATTCCCAGGGGGTGACACAGAACGCTCCCAGGCGGTCCACTCCGTGCATGGTGTGGCAGAAGCCCTCCTCGTAAATGCAGGTGTCGTTGAGCACGAAAGCTTCCAGTTCCACCCGGTGCCCCACTGCCTGGACCAGGACACCGATCTCCTCGATGCTCAGATGGCGGGGCAGGATCACCCGCTCCACCCCGAGATCGGCCCAGTGCTCCACCGCCTCGCGGTTGCTGGCATTGCCCACGGTGCTGGTGTGCAACCCGGTGCCTTCGGGCAGACGCCCGGCCAGGGCGGCCAGCAGTCCGAGGTCGGCGACGATCAGCGCGTCCAGCCCCGCCTCCCGCGCCGCCCAGTCGGCCAGTTCCAGCACCAGTTCCTGCTGGTCCGCAGTGAAAAACGGCGCGTTGAGGGTCAGGAAAACCTTGGCACCCTTGCCGTGGGCCAGTTCCACCGCCCGGGACAGGTCGTCCTCACTGGTGAAGTTGGCTGACCGCGGGTCACGGCGATTGAGCCACAGCGCCCGGGTAAAGCGCTTCATCCAGCGCTCGGGCACCAGACCGCAGTAGAGTTCATCGGCGCCGGAACCGACAAGCATCTCCACTTCGTCCAATCTGGACAATGGCGCGGTGATCTTCACGTGGTAATCCTATCGTCCGTTAAAAGGGCAGCTCCGGCTGCCACACGATCCGGTCCACTCCGCAACCGGCGGCCGCTTCCAGCCCCGCCGCCGTCTGCCGCGGCGGCTGGAAGTAGAAGATGGTGTTCCCCCGCTGGTAGAGCGTCAGGTCCCGGTCCGCCTCGAAGGGTGACTTCGTGTTTTTCAGTTCCAGAACAGTCCCCCCGCATTCCCGGCCGCAATGGCCCAGGTGCGAAAACTTTCCCCCCGGCGGCAGCCCGAGGGACCCGGGAAGGCAAATCCGCCCGGTGGTCACATACCCGAAGGGCAGGTAGATGCTCGCCGGTATGTCCTGGGCTGCGAAATCAACCGCCAGCCCCTGGAGCGGGTTGTCCACTTCCACACGACCAACTTTCTTCCGGTCCAGAAATTCCCGGTAACTGCCGGCGGAGATGCTGAACCCCCGCAGGGCGTCCACCGCCTCCCGCGGAGCCCGCGGATCGTCGAATGTCGACGCCACCCGCGGATCACGGATCATCTTGTTCATCAGCCGGCCCAGCACCGGCCGGAGGTGCTCCTGCTCCCGCCGCAGGCGGCGCAGCACACCCCAGTCATTGACCACCACCTCGTCCGGGTGGAGGTCCCGGGGCAGTTTCTCCAGCAGCCGGCTGATCCGGGCCAGACCGGTGTCGGTGACGTAGGGCGTCACCAGCGTCCAGTCCAGGCCCTTTTCCCGGGCCTGGCCGGCCAGTCGGGCGGTGGCCGCCGCGCCGGGAATCAGCGTTTCGCAAAACTCGCTGCCCCAGTAGATCCGACTGAACTCGCCGCCGCCATGGGCCGCGGCCGCGTCCCCGAACCACTCCTCCGGCGTGCCGGCCGCCGGCGTCACCCGCCAGACGTCCTCGCCGGGAAAACCACCTCCGGCCAGCCGCTCGACAGCGCCTTCCAGTGCAGATGGAGCGATGAACAGCACCCACTCCATCGGATCACCGACCCGCCGGTAAAGTGGTGATCACATTCACCGAATCGGGCATGGCGATCCGCCGGGAAACCCGCCACTCCGCCCCGTCCAGCGAGACTTCGGTCAAGTACCCCTCACCCTCTTCCGGGGTGCAGGTGAGGAATACCCGCCGGCCGTCGTGGTCGAGAGTGAGCCAGCGGTGCTCATTGGGCAGTTCCACCCAGGCGGTCTCCTTGCGACCGACAATGTCGTAGACCAACAGGTGGCTGCGGCAATTGACAAACACCGTCCGCCCATCGGGGCTCACCGCCGCACCCTGGGCGCTTCCGGTGCGCGAAGTGCCCAGCCGTTCCACCCGCGGCTGGCCCGCGGCACCGTGCCGGGGAAAAGTGGCCAGCCAGAAAATCATCGGCGTGTCCTCCCCCGGCGTCTCCACACCCACCAGTTGCCGGCGGCCGTCGGCTGATACCAGCGGCACCAGGGTGGCCACCCGGGTCATCCGGCGCAGATCTTCGCCGTCATCGCCCAGCCGCAGCACCTCCAGTGTGGCCCGGGCCGGATCTTCCGTTGACGCCCAACCGATGTTGCGCCCGATCTTGTTCGAAGCGAACAGCAGGCTGCCGTCGGGAGAGAGGAAGATGTCGTGGGCATTGGTGCTGAATTCCAGGGAGCCGAGGGACCGTTTTCCGGGCAGGTCCTCGAGGCGGATGGTGTGCCGCGACTTACGGAACGGAGTGTGGCCGGGACAGGTCAGTGCGGCCAGGATCGCGTCGTCCTCTGACAGCTCCACCGAGCAGAGGATGCCCCAGTCGTCCAACCCTGCCCGCTTGCCGGAGGCCAGGTCGACCCGGACCAGTCCGACGTCGGTGGCAGCCAGGGCCAGCCGGCCATCGGCGGTGACGGCGATGTCATTGGCCGTCTCGTCGATATTGACCACCGATTCAACGAGGCCGGTCTCGACGTTGACCACAAAAAGGTCGTACCACCCGCCGACGATGACCCGGGTGGGCGGAGCCGTCCCGGGATCGACGCTGGTGATCACCGGTGCACCCTCGTCACCGGCCCAGGTCGGACCGGTCAGGGCGAGGATCAGGATCAGCAGGCAGAGGACTGCCGGACATCGGCCGGGCATGCCGGTCATGGCGTTCATCAGATCTCCACGCAGCAACACCGCCCGCCCCCTCGGCGGGGGCCGGGGACCGGGCGGGCCGGGAGAAGAAGGCCGGCTCTTACTTGGCCGACGCCACCACGAAGGGAGAATGCCCGGGAATCAGCACGCGGGCCACACGCTCCAGGGTCGTCGTGTCGAAAATATCCAGCGCGCCGCCACCCTCGAGATCGGGGATGGTGCTGTAGAGCTGGGTCCCGTCGCTGCTCACACCGATACCCTGATGAACCTCCTCGCACCCGGCATAGCGGGTCACGGTCAGGGTTTTCAGATCCACGGTGAAGATCCCCTTCACCGAGGAAACGTAAAGGTTGGCGCCGTCAGGTGACACCACCATCGCCCGGGGATAGGCCTCGAAACCGAGGGACACCCAGCGGGTGGCACCGCTGGACGCATCGATCTCCCACAGGCCGCATTCCTCGCGCATCTCGGGGATGAAGATCTTGCTGCCGTCCGCCGAAGTGGTGAGACGGAAGAGAACCCCCTGCTCACCGGCACGGGCGGTGGCCGGAGTGCTTCCCGGAATGGAAACCGACTTCATCAGCGTCCCGTCGGTCAACGCCCGCTGGGCCAGGGTCCTGGACGAGAGATTGAGCACGTGGATGGTGCCGGTGGACGGAGAGACGATGAAGTCGAAGGCGCCGTCGCCCAGCTCCATGGTCTGGACCGCCCGGGGCTGCTTGCCGGTGAGGTCGACCAGCTGGAGGAAGTAGCCCTCGGGCACCTCGCCCGAGGCACGCATCTTCTTGCTACCGTAGGTCAGGGCGTAGAGCATCGAGCCGTCGGCGGAGAGGCGGAGGAAGCGGGCCGGCATGGTCACCGGGTGGGCCACCACCTGCAAGCTGCCCAGGTCGACCACTTCCACGCCGCCGCTGTGCGCCACGTAGGCGAATCGGCCGCCGGGGGCCACGGCGATATCCTTGACAAAACGGCCCAGGGGCACTTCACCGGCCAGCCGCTGCTGGTCGGCGTCCACCACCAGCAGGTCGTTGGAAGCGGTGAGAACGTAATTGCTGCCGGCATGGGCCACGGGACCGGCCAGCAGGCAGAAGAAAAGCAGTGCCATGATACCCGCGACAACCGCCAGGGATCGATTCCAGTTTCTCAAAATAAGCATGATGTCCTCCCGGAATAAGGGGTCGCTGGTGAACCGGCCGTCCCGGTGCGACCTCCAAAACAGCTGCTGATCCCTAGTTATCGGGCACGACGCAGATGCGATACCAGTCTTCTGCAAGCTGGCCGCAGGCGTCGAGCCAGTTGGGTTCCCAATAGTCATCCGCCACCTGGCCTGTCCAGTAACAAGTCACCCAGCAGAGATAGAGGTCACTGGCCCAGGGGCAGGGGTCCACACTGCCCGACTGCCCGGTTTCCCAGCCCGGGGCCCAGGCGTTGCAGCAGTCGGTGCAGGCGTAGCCGTAGACGTCCGGCGCATCCAGGCCCGAGACCTGCCGGGCCCTGCGATTCATTGGTTTGAGGTGCTTCATATCGTCCTCCCGTTCAGTGCCGCTCCCGGCTCTCCCACCGCGAGCAGCTGAACAACTGATCTGTCGAGACCCGGCACCGCTCTCAGCAAACGATGCGAGGGTCGAGAACCTTGGTGATAAACTCCGGGCAGCGCTCCATGATCTCGGCGTAGAGCCCGATGCTGTACTCGTACCACTTGCGCAGGAACCTGCAGTAGAGGTGGTGAGTACGGGACGGGTCCCCGTAGTGCAGTTCCGAGATGTAGTAGCAGCCGCCGCTGCAAATGTAACGGGCCCAGCAGCCGCTGCAGCCCTCCTTGTTTTCCAGGTTGACCAGGCGCAGGAAATCACCCTGCCGATCGTGGTCGATACCCTTGTCCACGTCGCCCACGCGGTATTTGTCGTTACCCACCAGACGGTGGCACATGTAGAGATCGCCCGAAGGGTCGCCGGCGTAGAGCTGGATGCCGGCTCCGCAGGGGTAGGCCTTGTCCTCGCCGGTGTGCAGCTGGCGCAGCACATTGGAGAGATTGGAAAAGCCGTAGTAACCACCGGCAATCGCCCGTTCGAGATACAGATCACCGATGGCGCAACACCCTTCGTGAAACCGCTCGAGGTCGTCCTTGTCGAAATCCAGCTCGGGGTCGCCGCAATTCACCGGGGTGACACCGACCTCGAAAAAGCCCATCTTCAGCAGGTGGTCCACCGCACCGGTGACATCGAGGGACTTGCGGGTCATGGTGACCCGGGTGCCCAGCGGCCGTCCCTTCTTAAACATCGACATGACCTTGCGAACCGCCTCGTGGGTGCTCTCGTCACTGTCCTTGAACACCCGGACCGCATCGTTGATCTCCGGCGGGCCGTCCAGGCTCAGCGAGACGCCGATACGGTGCTCATCGAGGAACGCGGCGATCTCCGGGGTGACCAGGGTGCCGTTGGTGGTCAGGCTGAAGTTGATCTTCTTGCCCGTCTCCTTCGACAGTTCCTCACCACGCGCCACCGCCGCACGGACGACCGGCATGTTCATCAACGGCTCACCGCCAAAAAAGGTCATGTGGACCTTGTCCAGCTGGCCGGAATTGGCAAAGAGCATCTCGACGTAGCGCAGCCCCATCTCCTCGGTCATCAACTCGGCTTTGCCGCCATAGGAGCCGCCGTCGCCATAGCAATAGGAGCAGCTGAGGTTGCAGTCGTGGGAGACGTTGCAGGTCAGGGAACCGATCTGCAGCGACGAACGGGGGAAGCGGTCAATGGCCGCCTCGGGGGCGGTGGTGCCGTCACCCTTCTCGTAGAACAGGCCCACACCGGCCAGTTCGTCCACGATCTCGCCAACCTCCTCACGGCCGTATTCCTCGCCGAAGCGGTCCTGGATCGCACTGCGGGTCCAGCCGTCGGACTTCTTCATTTCCCGTGAGAGCTGGCGAACCATGGCCGCCGCCGGGGCGTCCACGTTCCAGAAAGCGCAATTGGGCACCGAGAGCAGAAAGTCACGCTCCCGCTCGCGGAAGACGTGAACCTCCCGCAGGGTCAATATTTTTTCGCTGCCACCCGTTTCTGTCATGCTGTCTTCAGTCCCTGACCCACGTGGGCGCGGTGGTGTTAATGGGGACGCTGTCCGAGGTGGCGCCGGAATAGGCGGCCATCACGTCGCCGGAGCCGGTATGCTCACCGGTGATATACACCCCGTTCAACTCGTTGATCCGGGCCACATCCTCGGCCAGGTTGATCGACCAGTCGGCGCTCACCGGGCCGAGAGCAATATCGTCACCGCTGCCGCTCTCCGGGTTGCCGTTGGGGCCGTTGTTCCAGCCGTAGGCCACGAAATACTCGACGCCTTCGGGCAGGCCGCCGGGATAGGGGCCGACACCGAAGATCCGCGTGCAGACCTTGTCATGCCACCCCGTGTCAGGAGTGATCATCAGGTAGTCGACGCTCCCCGCACCGAGGATGGCGAATCCCGGGATTCCGGTCTTGCCGCCGTGATCCACCAGGTCGGAGGCACGCTGGAAAGTGCCGTAGGGTTCGAAGTCCACCACGATGTCGTAGGTTCCCACCCGCTGGGGATTGGTCCAGATCATCAGGTAGTTCTCAAAGGGCTTGCCCGGCTGGATGGTGATCATCTCATACCCGGCGCTGATGTCGAGAAGCCGGGAACCGGTGGTCCAGTCTTCCGGAGCCCGGTGGGGCATGATGTAGACCCGGGCCGTGGACCCGGAGAGGTCGTGACCGTTGGCCACCGACGGCACGGCCACCCAGACGTCCTGCCCCAAAGCAAATCCGTCCACGGGATAGACACATTCCGGTGCAGTGGGCAACGGAGCCACCGGCTCCTGGGTGCTCAACGGCACGGTGGGTGTGATCGAGGCCCCGAACCCCGTTTCCGCGGGGCACTCCACGGCCAGCGGGCCGAACGCCAGCAAGGCCGCCGCCAGCATGACTCCCAGCACGGGGGCCTTCCGGCTCAACAAACAGATCCTGTCCTTCATCCCTGGCACCTCCTCCTAACGCCATGCAGTGATGTGCTCGCCTCGAACCGGGGACGCTGTGCCTGAGTGACACCGATGCGCTGGACAGACCGGCACACCAACGCCACCACCCGGCACTGCTGAAATCCTCGGGAGACAAGCGTTCTCATGGCTGCAACTCACAGAACACCTGCAGCACAAACCACAGATCATCATGATACTGAACACACATAAGTCCGGTTATTATATCCTCCCGACCCCTCACCGGGCAAGGCAATTCTCAGCCGGAATCAACAGTTACTTTATTTTTTCAACGGCCAGGGGAAATCTGGAAGATGTTTCAGGACAAAAACTTATCTTTTCAATCACGATGAAAAGTGTCGAGTTTTCGTCTCAACCACATCCCGGGGTATCCCGCCAACGGCAGCCGGAATCCGATGTGCTATACTCTGCTCCGCCCACGGTCGGTCATCCGGCTGGTCATCAAGCAGCTCAGCGGAGATCCAGATGCCGCTCAAAATCGGGCTTTTCGCCTGCGAACTCCTGTATCCGGACACCCCACCTCACCTCGGGATGTGCCTCTTTGTCAATGATTTGCGGGAGGCCGGAGTGGAGGTCCACCCCTACCTGGTGAATATCGCCGAGGCAGACCGGATCTCGTCCATCGCCCGGGAGGAGGGGTTAGATCTGGTGGCGCTGGAGTCGATTTTTCCCCTGCAGGCAGTCCGGCGGATCAAGGGTGAGCTGGGAGAAACACCCCTGCTGCTGGGCGGAGTGAATGCGCTGACCCTCTTTCTGCACAGCCCGGCGGAATACGCCATCGTCGGGCCGGGACGGCGGGCGATTCTCGCCCTGGTGAAAGCCCTGTCCGGTTCGGCAACACTGGACCAGGTTCCGGGCCTGTTCCACCGGGTGCCCGGCGGCAAGGTGGATCACAGCGGCATCGACGGCCAGTGGGACGTGCGTGCCGAAATCATCCCCTACCGTCCCGAGTTCCGCTGGACCTACGTCGGCCCCCACCGCAGCCGGGAAGTCTCGCTGAAACTCCCCGCGGTGGTTCCCGAGTTCGGGTGCCACTATGCCCGGCCCGCGGCGAAGAACGAGCTGTTTGGCAACCTGCCGCCCCACCCGGTGCTCAAGGACCCCAGCCTGCTGCCCCGGGCCAGGGAGGCACTGGCCCGTCAGATCGAAACCGGCTCCCGCGGCTGCAGTTTCTGCGTCTTCCGCAACCAGGAAACCCGTCTGCTGCCGGTGGACGACACGGTGGACCTGGTGCTGGAACAGGCACGCCACCTGCGGGAGGAGTGGAAAACGAACGACGTCTACATCCAGAGCGAGAACCCCTTCCGCTTCCTCGAGCCACTGGTGGAAAAAGCCATCGGTGAAGGGATCCCGCCCGAGCGGCTCTATATCCGCACCACCCCGGCACTGCTGGTCCGTCACCGGGAATCCCTGGAACGCTGCATCTCCAGTCTCTCGTCCATCGGCGGCAAGATGCAGATCATGCAGCTCGGATTCGAGAGCTTTGTCCAGCGCCACCTCGACATCTTCAACAAGGGGGCCACGGTGGAGGAGAATATCGAGGCCTGCCGCATATTGCGTGAACTGCACCAGAAGTTCGGTCCGCAGGCGGTGGAAGGCTACCGGGGTCACGGCCTGATCCTGCTCCACCCCTGGTGCAGCCTGGATGAGCTGCGGGAAAACCTGGCGATCATCGAGCGAGAAGCCCCGTTCCTGCGCACGGCCATCTCGGTGGGATCGCGGCTGACGCTCTACAACGAGTTCACCCCCATCTTCCGCAAGGCCATGGCCGACGGGCTGGTGCGCCGCTCCACCGCGGGATTCGGCTGGGACTTCCGCTTCGAGGACCGGCGAATGGAGGTGCTGGTGCCACTCACCGGGAGAATGGCCGGCACCCTGGCCAGCCTGGTACGTGAACAGCGGCCGGCCGATGAGGACCTGGTGCGGCGGGCTTCCACCCGGTCGCAGTTCGACCTGATGGCGGCAGCCGCGGATTGGATTGAGGAAATGGGCACTGATACAATGGAGACATACGGCAAGGGACTGCCGGATGAACTGCTGGAGGTGACCCAGCGGATCGGCAGCCAGTGGACAGACACCGCCGGGGGCCTGCGTTGACGGGCTCTCCGGCTGGAAAATGAGGGAGGGATGACAACGTGAGCCGAGGTCGTCTGGACTGGGAGCGCTACTTCATGAGAATTGCCCGCCAGGTGGCCGAACGGTCCACCTGTCCCCGGGCCGCGGTGGGCGCGGTGCTGGTTCGCAACCGCTCGATCCTTGCCACCGGGTACAACGGCTCCCCCTCGGGCCAACCCCACTGCGACGACGTGGGCTGCCTGATCTACCACTCCAAGGACCCCGACGGCGCCGAGGAGGAGAACTGCTTCCGCACGATCCACGCCGAAATCAACGCCATCGCCCAGGCCGCGTCGAACGGCACGGCCATCCGCGGGGCGGACATCTACATCACCCACTCCCCCTGCTACCACTGCGGCAAGGTGCTGATCAACGTGGGGATCAACCGCATTCACTATATCAAGCCCTACAAGATCGAGATCATGCAGCGCCTGCTCCAGGACACCGAGATCGACCTGGTGCAGGTGGACCCGGAGGAATAGCTGCATGGTCAGGAGATGGATCCTGCATCCTTGCTCCCGTCGCGAAACGCTCCAAGGTCGCCGGATTGCAGGATCCATCTCCTGACTTGACCGAGCCCTATCCCTCTACCAGCGGTATGTAAGAAAAAAGCCCCCGGGATCGTTCCCGGGGGCTGGTTGTGTACAGAACGCTCTTACCGCAGGCGCGTCCACCACGTTGACCTGGGTGCAGGTGTCGCCGGACGGTGGATAGGGCGGCTGGTTGTACGGACTGGGGGTGACGTCCATGGCAGTGAGCTCGAAGGTGTTGTCACCCAGAACAGTGGGCAGCCCAGGAAAATTCATCGGCCACTGCGTGTAAAAAAGGTCCAACGGAGCAATGTTGGTGTACCCGGCGCGCCACGGATTGAAGTAATTCCCGTTGCCGATGGTCACCGCGATCCGCCCGGCGATTCTCCGGGTGTAGACCGCACCGCCGGCGAGATTGTTGCTCAGGGTCACGCGGTGGATCGTCAGGAACGGCACGGTGCCGCTGAGCGGGGTGA
>RCNC010000136.1_pt1 | contig 39841 bp, 30 predicted proteins | sample 2041301 | NCBI WGS metagenome assembly RCNC01 (sample SAMN09708231, study PRJNA481090) | Marine sediment metagenome, whole genome shotgun sequencing project. | biome: marine sediment; feature: ocean; material: sediment; isolation source: Sewage treatment plant 13A marine sediment (STP13A) ...
CAAAAGATTTTGGGTATAGCTCAGCACTAATTGTCGAGCATTTTGGGCTTGCTATCAACAGAGTATTCAGATCTTCAGGCAGCTTTCTTCCACTCGTATCGGTGATGTAATCCACCAACACGCGGTATATGGGGACACCAACACGCGGTATATGGGTATATGCGGTATATATGGGGACATATGGGGACAGACCACGATTTCGTCTTGGTATCAAATAAAAAAACTGCCAACGGCAATCCTAAGCATTTAAGCAGAAATGCAATTTGCATCTTCTTCCTGATATTCTGTGGGGATACTCGTCATTGCAATGGTAAAGGTTATTATTGGCAACATCTACTCATCTAGACTGTCTATTATGTCGAAATGCTTCCTGCAAGCCCTATATACCGAGAACTGTTAAACTGACAGTATCCAGCCAAACAAACACGCTGGCATTCTCTTGTGGACGTGCAAAAGCACAAGGCAACTCTCGAATGCATCAGGCAAACTTGGTATTCATATTGGCCGACAAAAAGTTTCAGAACTACTTGCTGATCTTGGCTATAGCTTGCAGGGTAACAGAAAAACGAAAGATGGCAGCTCGCATCCAGACAGGGACAAGCAGTTTCGATTTTTGAATAGGGGCCTGAAGCCCAACGGAACGAAAAGTTACTCTAAGCTGAATGGATACGGACATAGGATTCGGAAAAAAATCGTTCGTTGGGCTTCAGATCCCTAACAACTGAGAGCATGCAAGGCGATGTTTCGTTAAATCTCCCCCGGTTTTTTTCGCTCTCCCTCTACATACACTCCATGGGATTTATTTTTTATTTTTCCCTGCTGTTTTAACCTATGCACTATTCCATACAGCTTGGTCTTCGTGTATCCGGTTTTTTCAACCAGCTTTTCTATATTGATTCCTATTTTACTGGCAACAATCAATTCAGCAACAAGATCTGTGGCAGTTTTTGGAGATCTCTGTTTTTTTCGCTCCTTGGACGGATTGACAGGCGTGCCCCCTTTTTTTACAGCTGTCTTTTTTTCCTGTGCTTTTGTTGTGCCAGCAAGCGGAACCACGTTTCTCTTTCCGGTAAAGTCAGGTTTGTTATCCATATCTATGCCAAAAATACCTGAAAGATCTGCATCATCAAGAACCTTGGCACTCTTCTTTTTCGTTTTTGCCAGTAGCTTGCCTGTTTTATCTTTTACCGCCCTGGCTATAAGATTTTCAGTATCAACCCCTCGTAATTTAAAAAACAGGGAAGGGTCTTCGTCAAATCTGGCACCAATCCCATAGAGGGCTGCCGCAACATGTTTACACATGGAGGCCCAGTCGGGACAGCTGCAATCAAAACTGATAGTCTGCGGGCTTGGGAATAGGCCATTTTCTTTGTTAAAAAAGATCTCGGCCAAGGCCTTAGGGAACTTCCCGGCAAGTAAATCCTGCAATGATTTCAATTGACCTTCACATTGTTTTTTAATTTCTTTCAAATTGGCCTGATTGATACCTTTAATGCTAATTACCACTTCATAGGGTTTTGAAGTCGACCCTTGAACAAGAGCTGTAACGTGCCCCGAATCGATTTTGAGGTCGAGGACTGCCCCATGCCGTACATAACTTCTACCTCTGCCGATACGATTGGTATAATCTGCATATCGCTCAAGATTTTTGTTCCATGACTTCCCCCACCACGTGCGAGCCAGAGCATTGCCTTCAATAACAACTGGTTTGATGTCCGGCATTTTTTTCTTAAGCTGTTTTAATTTTTTCGCTGCCTTGGCCTTTTTTTCGGCAACGGAAACGTATTGTGGATATCCCCGGTAACGCATAATGTCTTCGTCTCAATAATTAAAGTTTCAGTGTGAACAGATCAAGCAACTCATTATTACTCATCTCGGTTATCCAATGTTCGCCGGATGCCGCGACCACTTCATTTGATAATTTTGATTTCTCTGTTAGCATTTCGTCAATTTTTTCTTCTATAGTTCCCTTAGTCAGGAATTTATGGACCATAACATTCTTTTTCTGGCCGATTCGAAAAGCCCTGTCTGTTGCCTGGTTCTCCACCGCCGGATTCCACCACCGATCAAAGTGAATCACATGGTTGGCTGCAGTAAGGTTCAGTCCAACTCCTCCAGCTTTGAGAGATAACACAAAAAACGGTACATATTCATGCCCCTGGAATTTTTCAATGAGTTTTTTTCTCTTTCCAACAGGAACGCTACCATGAAGAACCAGGCCTTCCCGCTTGAATATAGTGGCCAAAAATCTGGACAATGGTTCGGTCATTTCCTTAAATTGCGTAAAAACAAGAACTTTTTCCCTTTTTTCGTAGATTGTTTCACAGATTTCACGCAACCTTTGGAATTTCCCGCTTTCTTTTTCATCAAACAAATCCATGCCAAGATACTGATCTGGATGGTTACAAAGCTGCTTGAACTTCATCAGGGCTGACAAGATGAGTCCTTTTCTTTGAATACCGTCTGAATTTTCAAGGGCCTCTATAATTCCATTTATGACTTCACTGTAAAGCACAGTCTGTTTTTTACTCATTGCTGCCCAGGTCTTAACTTCCACCTTGTCAGGAAGATCAGAAATAATCGACTTATCGGTCTTTAAACGCCTAAGTATGAACGGGTTGACTACTTTACGCAGGCCAGCATACCCATTCGGGGCATTGGCAAGTCCTTTGGCAAGGCTGCCGAACTCTCTAGAGTTGCCCAACAGTCCCGGATTAACAAAGTCAAAAAGGCTCCAGAGATCAGACAGCCTGTTTTCAACCGGAGTACCGGTCATGATAATTCTATTATCAGATTTCAGATTTTTCACCGCCTTGGTCTGCTTTGTGCCGGGATTCTTGATGGCCTGCGCTTCATCCAGAATAACATAATTCCAAGAGTAGTCTTGGATCCATTTATATCTCTGGGCCAAAGCGTAGGTCGTTATGACAAGGTCCAGTGCGTCCAGTTTCCCCGAACTCAACTCAGGGATCTTGCCCGGCTTATGAATATCAGGATGGGCGACGAAACATGAAAGACTCGGGTAAAATGAATTGATTTCATTGGTCCAGTTCGCCAGCAAAGATGCTGGAATGACAAGTAAAGAGGATGCAGCTGTTCCGCCCACTTTCCTCTTTTCCGCTTTTAGCGCATTGAGAAAAGCAAGTACCTGTACCGTCTTCCCCAGACCCATGTCGTCTGCAAGGCAAGCACCGAACTTCAACTTATGCAGGAAAAAGAGCCAATTTAGACCATCTTGCTGATATCTGCGGAGTTTGGCCTTAAATGTTTTGGTGGTTTTTATAGCGCCAATTGCTTCAGGGCGGAGCAACTTTTCAAAGACCGTTTGCAGCCATTCACCATTGGAAACACCGGAAAATACTTCTCCATCGTCAATGCCCAACAATTTCTGCGGGTTCATTGAGAGACGCATTGCATCCAGAATACTGATCCCCTCTTCGGCGTTCAGTCTTCGGGCCTTTTCATATGCGGCCATAGTCTGTTTTAGTTTTTCCGGATCAACTGCAACCCACTTGTTTTTCAGAAAAGCCAACCCCTCGGACTCATGTAGAAGACGACGAGCCTCTTCCTCTGATATTTCAGTATCACCAATCATGAGCCTGGGAGAAAAATCAAGAAGGGCATCCATGCCGACCATAGAAGGTGTTTTCGCCCCTATACTGATATTAATCCCAATGCTTACAGCCTTTCCCTTCCACCAATTGGGAATGCGGCAGAGAATGCCTGATTCTTCATAAAGCGGTATCTCCCGCAAAAAGGTAAACGCTTCTTTAGGAGACCAAGCCAGTGGATGAAACAATTCACCACTGTCCCGTAGATCCGCCACCAGATCGCTCTTTTGCGCGGCATTATCAACGGTAACAAGAAGCTCCAGAAGTTTTTTATTGTCGTCATCGTATTCTTCCAGAGCAAATTTTAATGGCAGGTGCTTGGACTCCCCTTCATCATTCAGTCTGGTCGAGTATGTGGCAAGAAAAGCAAATGGGGCCTCGTGATCTTTATTCTCAACTAAGTGAAAATAAATCCGACCAACCAGATGTACGTCAGGGCTATATTCTTTGACAAACTCTTCAACAGAACCATCGTACGATTCAATTTTTTGGCTAAATACTTCTTGAAGCCCATCCCACAATGCAAAAACCACATCTGCATGCAGGTACTCACCTCCAGGCATCAATGGAGCCGTTTCTATTAACTGTAAGAGTTCCTCATTGGCAAGAGGTATGACGACCTCGCCGCGCTGTTCTTCTATGTCAGGGGTTAGACTGAGTTTGTGGATAAAAAAACCGGAAAATTTACGCCAAAAAATTAAGGATGGAGATAGATTTATCTTCTTATTGCAAAAGCCAAGGAAAAAGGTCCAACTGTCTGGATCTGATGAATATTGCTCATAAATTTCATTTTGCAGGACACTCTGCTGCCTATTAATTCTGCCAACTGCTGACATCCATTCAAGCTGAAGTGTGCCATCAGGCATTATTACAGCTTGAAGTTCATCGTATGCCATAATTGTCCATCGGTATGAATATTCTTTGTAGATTGTTACTTAACTGCATCAGCCAGCTTCTTCCCTGCTTTGAATTTAACAACTTTTTTTGCCGGAATCTTACTTGTCTCTGCTTAGGCTATTGGCCCATGCCTTTACAGCCTGGTGGTCGATGACAAGGCCTGCGTCTACGTCAGCAAGCGCCTCACGTGTCAGCCGATTACGTTCTTCTTCTTGATCAATCCAGGCTGACAGTGCCTGTTTCATTATCCAACTGCGCGACCGTTCAAGTCGAGCAGCCATTTGATCGACCTTTTCGGCAAGCGGTAGGAGAACATGCGTGGTTAATACTTTGGTTTCGCTTTGAGCCATAATCATCACTCCGTTGTATACTTGTGATTCATAATTAATTATAATTAATTATGATTGCGTCAATCCATATTTTCAGACGTCAGATTAAGTATGCTTATTGGACACGATGTTTGGGAATGCAATCATTGTAATCATTGTGTCTAAATGAGTTAATATTTTATTTATTGACACAATAATTCTGAAGGGAGTCACGAAGTGACGGACTGATACTGATACTGACTAGCTCCACCAACTATACACAAAGGCTTGCTATTATTACGATAGCGAGCCTTTGTTGTTTCCAGGGTAATAATCTTGTACACAAAATTGTAGACATGATCTTATCTGCCCTCAAATTTCTGGGCAAGATCATTATCAACAACGTACATGCAGATTTCTTTAGCGCCCTGCCGGGAATAGAGATACTTGCTCTGCAGATTCTCTATCATGAAGACAACATCATTTCTGATTTTCGGGTCATATGTTCTGAACCCATCTGTATCAAAATCTCTTATTGCCATACGAAAATTTTCATTTTTCAGAAATGGATCAAGAACTTTTTCTTTAAGATTATAAACGTACTTCTGGAAAAGATTTTGAAACAGTGTAGTCTCGACGACAGATAAGCCCTCATGCATTATCTCCTGCGTGAGTGACGCTGTTGTATAGGTCTTCTGCACATCGCTTCTAAATGATGCAGCCTCCTGCGGGTCTGCGAGAAGCCTCGACTCAATTCGGGTAAAAAACGCTTCAGTAATATTCAGCTTTTCTCCTGTAAATATGCATTTTTCAGTTGTTCCCGGGTCAAAATTTACGGCAAACATATAGTTTTGAATATCAATGGCAATCTGGTCTTCATTATAATAATACAGCGCTTCTTTTACCTCCTGGAGTACTATGTAGTTGTACATATGCAGCAGGGAATCAAGAAAATTCGGTGGAATAAGATTAGTCTCCTGTTTACAGTATTTTCTGAAAAATTTTCCAAGCATGGACATGTCAATCAGCTTTTTGTCGCTGGAGTATAAAGACAAAAAATCATTAAAGAGCCGAATAGAATCTCTTCCGGAAAATCCGTGCCAACCGTCCTTTTCAGACTCAGTAATAATCTTCTGCCGCCGCTTTGCGGTAAATTTCTTCAAATCACTCTCAGACAGCCAACTGGGAATATTACCGGTATATATCTCCATCTTGAGAAGCTGCAGGTTGCCGTCACAATATAATTCATATTCTGTTGGATTTTTAATCCAATCCAGCATGGCTTCTGAGGTAATCATCAGCCTTGTTGCGATGATTACCCGTGCAAAATTGTGGAGAACGCGGGGAAGAAAACTCTCATCTATCTGCTTTCCGAAAATTTCACGATAAATCTCAATTTCAGTCTTTATATCAAGCACATATGGTATATGTATATATTCAATTCTATCCGAAAATGCCTGCAGATCTTCCAGTTGTTTTTTGTCTTCCGGGTTCATCAGGGCAAAGAAAAGAGAATTCACGCTTTCCTCCAGTTCCTCGACTTTATGAACCCCCTCGCTGATGATGTTGTGCAACTCCATCAGCCGTTCAATGTTATGGGACTTTATATCCATCAAGGCGTAGATGCCGTTGTTTGTTCTGGCATAGTGCGAATAGAGGTAACGCACGGGTCTTGAATCGGGAAATAACTGATCGAGATTGCGCTGTATGAGTTCATGTTTTAAAACCGTGCGCTTTACCGGTTTGTCACCCGGGTTAAAAACCGAGATACCATCCCCGAGCCGTCTTTTGAAGATGTACGGGCGAGCAAACACACATTCCAGTACTTTTCTGATGTCATGATATTTTTCCATCAAGGCACTGAAAATTGAGCTGCAGATCGTACACGGGTTTTCGTGAAATACCCATTCGTACTTTTTATCTGTAAAAAACTCCCATTTGAATGTGTCATTTTCGAAAAGATCGTCAAAAAACAACCGGCGCGATTCACGCGGTATAATAAGAATCGGATTATCATGACTTGGGCAGGGAACATCGAAGTACAATTCGGAGACCTGATCACTTTCAGCCTCTGACTTCAGCTGCCGATTCGACCTATCTTTTCTATCTTTATCCAGCAGCGAGCTGAGTCTATCGGTGAGCGTATCAATTGAGTGAATATGAGCACCTGAGGGATCTCCCGGTAACCGCCATACAAGCTCGTACCGCAGCCCCTCTGGTGATATGGTGTATTCTTCGAATTTACGTAGAAGGTTATTGAGAAAGGTTGATTTTCCACTACCTGGTGGCCCATCAAAGATATACACCTTATTTTGTTGGGCACCCACCGATAATGAATCAACATGACGTACCAGACGATTGGCAAAAAGCCGATCAGGAAAAAATGGTCGATCAGTTCCCTCTGCGAAGAGCTCTAAACAGTCATATGCCAAATAGTTTATTGATTCCGGGTCATCGTGATATTCATCAACCTCCTCACACATATAGTTATCGATCAGGTCCGTGTACAACTGGTATATGTTCCTAATTATCCTGGACGGCCGCTCGACAACTTGTTCTAGAAATTCGGCATAATTCAGAAGCGGTTGCTTTTCCCACTCTTTGTTCTTTTGCTTCAGGTTATCAAGTGCCCGGCTGATATCACGCATGATTTCGCTCACTCTTTATTTGATTCAGGATCATGTATGTTCTTCTCGGGTCAGTTGCCTGTCACGCATCGTGTACCGGAACTTTTTCCAGGTAACCTGCTGCCTGGGTTTCTCCGTATTGTCCCGGTCACCGGGGTCCGCAGACTCCTTCTCCTGGACCGGTTCAAAGGTATCCAGAATAACAGGGCTCCCCCAAAGGTATTCAATTCCAAGCATGGTCCCGGCAATATAATCGCGCACCAATGGTTTTCCTTCAAACAGGTGCTTTAAATGCAGATAATTATTGCGGACAACCTCGAATTCAATAGACGGAGGATGATAAAGTGAATCCAGAACCATTTCTCGATAATCTTCCGCCTTCCTGCTCTTCACGTAGTACTGCCAGGTCATCCGTTGCTCATTAAGCCTGCGTCCAGCCACGAACAACTTGTATTCGTCAACAAAATCCTGATTGATATATTCTGATATCAGCATAGAATCACAATACGTTTTCCGTATGTTGAAGATGAAGTCATTGCCTTTTCCTGCGCCGGTATCAAAATGTATTCTTTTGCTCCTGTCGCGGAGACGGCGGTAATCGATACTGATTCGCCCTTTGTTGGCGCTGTTCTCAAGAAACGAGAACAGCAGCATGCCCAAGGCATATGGATTAAGCCCGACTCGCGGCATTGACGTTACTCGCGCATTGACGATGGCAAAATCAATTTCATGGCCGTTTATTCGGTTATCGGTAAGAAAAAGCTTTTCATGCCAGTAGCTTGCCCACCCCTCATTAAGTATCTTGGTTCGTATTTGAGGCTGGAAATAGAGGGAGGTATTTCTAATAACCTCGATTACCATCTTCATCCAGTTGTTTTCTTCCTGGTTTAGAAATCCAGAATGCTCCATCAGAAACTGGAGGAGATCAACGTGACGCGCATGTTTTTTCGCGGACTGATGTTTATTCCAGTATGACTCAAATTCAGCATACCGATTCTGTACGTCATCAAGAAACGACTGTTCACCAGCGGATGGGTCAGCAGTCACCAAACGATTATACTGTTCAATTTCCTTGACATAGTCTGTCACCGAAACCTTTATTTTCTCCTGGAGGAAAATATCGAAGTAATAATCAACAGCAGTAATTGTCTGAGCTGCTCGCAATTGAGCGTCTTCCGACATAACTGAAAAGTAACCGACCAGGTTATCAATTGCTTTTGCGAATTCTATCACATAGTCAACCCAGCGCCCCTTTTCCGAGCGAAGTTGGCTGATCAGCCGCTTATCGGAAAGCGCTTTACCGGTAAAATCATAATTCCAGGTATGCTGAAAAAAAAGGTTATTCTGAAAGAAGTCTATATGACCGATAACATGATAAAAAATCATCGCATTCAGCCAATCAGGGTTGTTATCATTGTAAAATGATATTGGCGGGCGGGTATTGATTACCGTTTCATAGGGATTTGAGGGGAATAATTCGTATCGTCCGGTTTCCCTGAGAACCTCGACATCCTGAACCCAATAGTCATAAAGCGTCGGGATCATCGTTTTTGGAGATAACTCCAACATATCGCGGTTGGTTACTATATATTCGAGGGTATCATCCTGAAATGCAAGCCCGGCACTGCGGGCTCTTTCTTTGCACCCCTCCATTATTTTTTTTGCATGCTGGCTGATCAGTTCCATATGTCACCCGCCGCTATCATGATATCAGCGCCCTGATTCCCTCAATAAGCCTGGATTCATTACTACCCTGCTCAAGTACATCAAGCCTGATTAGATCAGATTTCTCCTCCAGTAATCCTGATTTTTTTACATAGTGTTCCACGTCACTGCGCCCCGGTATACCAAAATTGTTTTCAGCAATTGTAATTCCTATCCGGGCTGCATAAGCGAGCATTTTTTTTAGTTCCGAAATCGCTTCTTCACCGGTGGTGTCCCAATCATCACCGTCAGTCCCATGAAAAACGTAAATATTGTAATCTCTTTGAAGATTCTCCTGTTCTACTATCCCGTTTACCAAACGGTACGCTGATGCTACCTGAGTGCCGCCGGCCACTTTGGCGTTGTAGTAAATATTAAAGTTTTCGACCTCCTTTGCCTCTGTATCATGCAGTACGAATCTGGTTTCAACCTGGCTTTCATACTGATAGATGAGCCATGAATATATCAGGACATGCTGACTCACCACCATCTCCGTCGGCCGTCCACTCATGGAGCCGGAGTAGTCTCTAATAAAGAAAACAACCGCCTGAGATTCGTAATCTTTTTCCTTTGACAATATGCGATAAATTCTGTCATTGGGAGAAATGAGCAACGAATCAGTCTCTATGGTATCTCCCTGACTGATCCGGCCAAGCCCAATGTTTGTTTTAATAATCTGCCTTAGGGTTGCCTTTTTTTCCAACACCTGGCCAAAGCCACGATGACGATCAGTTAAATCATATGAGTATTTGGTCAGCGACCTCTTTTTTCCTTTATCTTTAAGGTTTGGCAGCTTGAACTCTTCTGTGAGGACCCTGCCGAGATCATAGGCATTGGATTCTATCTCGTGGCTCCCTCCACCACCCTGCCCGGCGCCGCCCTGACCCTCCTGGCTGTCCCTGATGGGCTGCTCACCAATAACCTCACCTTCCTCGCCATCGCCCTGACCTCCATAGCCGGGGTCTTCACCTTCACCTTCACCACCATCTTCCTCGGTGATTTCCGCTGTATCATGAAGGAATTTTTCTTCAACTGTTGTTGGCACCACAACAACCCGGTCATCATTCTTACCACCAGGTTTCACCACCCTTCCAAGGCGTATTTTGCGTGGAAACCCATCTTCCTCTCGCTTCTTATCCCTGGCCATTAAATCATCAAGTGAACGATTAGAGGCAAAGACAGCAAGTATGGCTGCATCTGCAAACCAGCTATCGATGTCGTTGTATTCATAGAGTGAACGGAAAGGGAAAAGGTGATCTTGTTGCGCAGCCAGTCGCTCCGCGTACTGCTTTTCTGCCTGGTCAATTTCAAGGCGAATCTTCTGATCCTCTTCCCTGCTTATGCCTTGTGCTTTGAGAATCTGATATTTTCTTCGAAGATTATCTATCATCTCAACCTCTCAGCCTGATGAAAGAACCTCTGGATAAACACATTTACGTTTCATCCACCTGGGTGCAAAAATACTCTATGGTTTTCTGGGCACAGGTAGTGCAATATCCAAGTTTGTTCAGCATGGTATCTACCATACGATCGTATAGTTTCTGATTCTCCTCATTTGTCCTGTTGGCGAGTGCACCGATGAGACTGCCGGCTCCGGCAATATCCGATTTCAGACGGACATCGGTAACTGCCTTGACAAGTTCAAGGTTATCCATGAAATCATAATCTGGATTGGTTGAAATCTTCTGCCCATAAATTTTACGAATAGAGGTTCTAAATGTGTCCTTCTGCTCCTTTATCTTCAAGCCAAGGCAATCCTCGACAGAGTTTATATAGCGTTCATCAATCTTCAAGGCCTGTAACTCTCCGCTCTGTGGGTTCTTATACTTCCACATCTTGTCAGGTCCAAGATTTTCCGCATCGATGCCAATAATCATGTTCACATAGTTAAGAACATCCTTCCGGATTGCCAGAGGTTCATCCATGTAGGCATTAAACATCTCCGTCATGATCCGCTCCCGATATAATCCTCGTGCGGTTTTCAGGTCGTCCAGAAATTTCGCCCGGTCTGTCGTTTCCGACACGTAGTCAAGAATAATTCGTTCAAGCGCACCAAATACATCGTAGGCGAACATGCATTGACCTTCATTGGTCTCTGAACTTTCAAGCATCAGCTGCATGGCCCTGCCAAGGTTCCGCTGGCCAAGACCTTTTTGTCCAAAGCGGCTCGTCACATCAGCATCTTGATTTAAGGTATCGATAACTTCTGAAAGTGTCTTGATTGATTTTTCTCCAGCCACCTCGCCAGCTGCAAGTTTCATGGTTTCAATAGCTGTAAGCTTCTCAGAGCGTGGTAATCGTGTCAGGGTAGCACCAATGGAGGCAGCATAATTGAGGTTTGGGTCCTGGTGCAGCATCTCACCGGTGAGCGTGGTCTTGGTTTCGGCACCGATGGCATATGATGTCAGCTGACGCTGCAACCGGTAATCGGTATTATGGGAGACATAACAAATACGGCAACGATCTATGATCGGTGCTTCCTCCTTCTCTGCCAGGAATTTATTGAACTCCGCGTTATTGCTGGTTGCGACAATAAGGGTATCGATAGGCCATTTATAGCCGTCAATTTCAATGGTCCGGTTTTGGATAATGCCAAGATATACCTGCACAAGATCTTTTTTATTTTTATATATTTCGTCACTGAAATGAATGCCTCCGCCAGCTACACGGGCCAGGGCGCCTCTCCGAAGATCAAACCGGTACGGGTTGTTTGTATCTGTTATATGCAGAAGGCGCTGAATCGACTCCTCACCCAGCAAATCGACCGCAGACGAGGTAATTTTGTCCTTGGCTGGATATTTACCGGTAACGGTGCCGAGACTCTCAGTGAGAGGTACCGGAACTATCTCGATAAATTTCAACATATCGTCAAGCTTTCCGCCGGTGTACTCTCTGATGTCATTCCATATATACGCAGAGCAGGCTCCCAGCGGACGATAATTTTGCCACCACTCTTCCAGGAGTGATTCAGACAGCCGATATCGTCGTGCCAGATGTTTTTGAGAATCTTCCGTAGACTCCAGAAGATTCATGGCCAGTATCATCGGGTCTTCATAGGTCTGTGACTCGATCACATCGATGTTTCCATAATGGCCTAAATCAACCATCCCCTTAAACCTGAAGGTATATCGCCTGTTTTCCGGACGAAATAAAAAATGCCGATACATACTGCACAAATATTCAACAAGAAACGTTTTACCGTTGCCGGGCTCACCAACAAGCACAAATGCCATCTCCTGGGATGATCCACCCTGCGAAGCATCTTTTACAAATGAGACAAATGAGTTGATCTCATCATACAAGCCGATGATATGCTTAGCGCCATCACGGAAAATTCTATAATCAAAGGTGCTCTTTCCCTTAACCATCACCTTGTCTATCTCTTTATCAAGGATCATCCGGGTCACTGCCTGGAAGGCGTTCTCGAAAGCGCGTTTTCCCTTTTTCACGGCCGTTATATGTTCGTGCAGGCTGTCTATCTTTGATTGTGCCATGGCGACCTCCTTTTCGACATCGGATTGAGTCAACAAAGGCTATACTTTTAAAATGGTCATAAGCAGGTCCATTTTCAAGCTAGGCAGATAAAAAACATACATTCCCAGGTCTATTCGAGATTTATCTCACCATTGCGCAACGCTGATTTGCCTTGAGAAGCTCTACTCCATGATGACAGTTAGCGCATTTAACAGGGGAGCCCGCAGGGCCGGCGGCGTCGGGTGTATTTTTCTCCATACTTCTTCTGGACATGCAAAAGAAGTATGCCAGGCGGCAAGCAAAGGCAATTTGATGGACAACTGAATGATGATTATTGCATTGAGGTACTCGTTTACCGAAAGAGCCTTGTTTATAGACTTTTCAGCTGTTTACTCAAAAACCGATCAAGATTATTGGCAAAAGATTGCCGGTGTTTTTTGCTCAGTGTAGATGGCCCTCCGGTGTCTACGCCACTGGAGCGGAGGTTATCCAGGAAATCTCTCGTGCTTAAATGCTCTTTAATATTCTCTATTGAATAAAATTTTCCGCGAGGGTTGAGCGCAAAGCCTCCTTTCCCAACCACCTCCGCGGCAAGCGGGATGTCACTCGTAATTACCAGGTCCCCAACCTTGAGGTTTCTCACAATCTCACTGTCGGCAACGTCTGGCCCGGGTGATACTCGTATAAATTGTATTTGGGGTGATGACGGTATTTTTATCGGTTGATTAGCCACCAGTGTCAGCTGTACCCTGGTACGCTCTGCTGCTTTAAACAAAATCTCCTTGATCACCAGGGGACAGGCATCTGCATCCACCCATATTTCCATTCTTGCCACCTTCTAATACGTTTACGATGTTTGTATATCAATGATGCCAAAAAATAAACCGAGAATGATTCATTTATTCAAGCCATATCAGGTACCTAGGTTGAGTCAACAGCTTCATCGAAACAAACAGGTGCAGAAGGACACAAAAATCCCCGAAAGGCTATCAAGAGCCTCATGGATATTGTCACTAAATTGAAAGATAGTAATTAAGATCCGGTGTCTCTGGTCCCAGCGGTACAACTACATGAGGTCCAGGGACAATCCCTTGTCAGGCAGGGTTGTTAGAAATGATGAGAGCCGAATGTTCATGACCCCTGCTGGTGATTTTTCTTTACGTCATTACACCAAAGGGAAATTTCTTGACACCCTTGTTTCCACTGTTTTTACTATTAGATTTTTTCTGCTTCCGAAGCCTTACTTTTCTAGCGATTAATTGCTGCTCATTGAAGTGGCATTCAAAATCAACAGTTGCGCCAACCTTTAAAAACTGGCAACCAACAAGGTCGGCTTTGTTTACTATTATATCTGGCCCACTTCCATTATCGAGAAAACCAGAATCCTTATCCCGAAACCATTTTTTAACAACTGTCTGCAAAAAGCACCTCCAAATTGATATTTAAATCCATATGAGATCATGGACCATCCATGATCTTTAAAATACTGACCTGTTTAACTAATAGTAGCATAACAGATATTCAGCAATAAATCCAAAAATCGACAACTTAACGAATAACTATATTGATATCAGACACATATGGATGGCTAATAGTGGAAATTCTTTGAAATAGATTCGTGCGACTGTACTCTATGGTGACTTAACAAGATATTTCGCACCCTTGGCGATAGATACTTTCCTGTTTCCTTCAAAAATTACTTGAATTGTACCACACCTATCGACTGATACAATTTTCCCAACACCCCAGTCCGCCATCTTATTGTGTCGAACCTTTTCGCCTTTGGTTAAAAGTGTTTTCATTACTGCCTCCTGAGAATATTTTAGCAATTTAATTACACAATAAGTCTTAACAAATAAAAAACTGTTTTTATTTTGCGAAAAAGGCGAATAATCTCAAAATGTTGTGAACTGCTCATTTTCTAATCAGGTAATGAGTCAGGTTTGTCTTGAGTCAGTCATCAGAAAGCCACTGCTGTCCGGGCGAAATTGAATTAAGCAGGATGAAAAAAAAATATCATGAGATCACTAATACCCCAAATTGCGCAGCCCCGCTTCATTAAGAGGTATCCGTAACACTTCTTTCGTGACGATACTCTGTTTTATCGTTAGAATACCCGTTAATCAGGACTCAAACGAGTAAGAAAGCGATATACCTGAGGATGATATTCGTGCAATTATGGATGATAATGAACTCTATTGCAGCTCTTGGTCTCAAAGTAAAGCGTTGAGGTAATAATGATAGCACAACTAAAGCATTATGCTGTTCGCATACTGTTGATAACGCTCCTGCTGATCATGCTCAGCCTATTTATCCGATACCTGATGCGAGATTCAGCATTATCGCTTCAGGATACGTTGTTCTGGGTCGGTGCTGTGCCAATCGCTATCTTCTCGATTGGAATATTTGGCAACTTTCACGGCAGGGGTAACCCAGAGTATCAGCTCAGTAAGACAGTCTTGAAGCAATCTCCAAATCAAAGGTCGGTTCAAGATACCGATGACGCCTCAAAACGAACTTCATCGAGCCTCACCTGGGTTATCGGAGGACTTTTAGTCTGGCTGTGCAGTTACTTTCTCTAAATCTATAACAACCAAGAAAATTCACATCCCGCACGACTTTTTATCCTGAAACCACCGCTGAAACCACTTCTATCTTGGTGATCCATTTACCAGAGGGCACACTGCCACGCTGCCGCATCTTCTGGCTGAATTATTTTTACCGTGATCCATTAGAATAATTCCATCTGCATTTTACTTTTCCGTACCCTTGGGATACTCTTTAATGGCTATACCTGCTTAAGGTAATACTTGGTCTTTGCAATACGACATGGTTGATATCAATAAGAGTTCTACAAAAATTTTCGCTGAGCAGGTACGGCTCCTCTACGTCAATTCCACTTTACCGATAGTTGTCTCGGTAGCAGTGGGTGCCATTCTCTGCTGGTCGTTGCTGGGTGTTGCTGAAAAAAGCAGTATCATCAAATGGTTCAGTATTTTTCTGGTGATATCGACTGGCAGAATATACCTTCTCTATCTCTTTTATAAGCGCACGCCTGGGATTAAAAACATTACTCACTGGCATATTGGTTTCCTGATCGGCGCCTATTTGGTTGCTGCCGTCTGGGGTGCAGCACCATTTTTCCTGTTTCCTTATCAAAATCCTCAGGCTCAGATCATATTTCTCCTGGCCGTGATCGGACTGTCGGCAGGAACAATTGCCTCCCTGTGCCCGAGCCTTACTGTTGCATGCGGATACCTGTCGTTGACTCTGCTGCCATTGGCCAGCAGCATGATCTCTCATGGAACCAGTGATTCGGTTCTTGTCGGCCTGCTTATTCTCCTCTTCCTGGCTGTCATTCTGTCAGGGGTAATCCGAATTAACAGAAATATTCGTGAGAATATTCAATTGCGCTTTCAGAGTATTGAACGTGAAATAAAGCTCAAGGCCAGTCAGGACCGCTATAAACATATTTTCAATAACGCCCCCCTGGGAATATTCCATTATGACACAGGAAGTACCATCATCAGTTGCAATAGTGCCTTTAGTGATATTATTGGATCCTCCAAGGAAAAACTTGTGGGCTTAGACATGCTGGCCAATATTAAACAAAGAGGAGTAGTTAACGCCATAAAGGCCTCTTTAAGCAAAGGAGATGGTTTTTTTGAAGGTGACTACACCTCTGTCACCAGTGTCAAAACCACTCCTATCCGTGCTTTTTTCAAGGCTATTAGAAATACAGAACAGAGAATTATCGGCGGTGTGGGAATCCTGGAAGATTTTACCGAACAGAAACTATCAGAGCAACAGATTCAATATCACACCACCTATGATGCCCTTACCGGACTGCCCAATCGACGGTTACTGATGAGTCAACTGGATAACGAAATATCCAGGGCTACCAGACATGGCAGATATGGTGCCTTAATATTTCTGGATCTGGATAACTTTAAAACAATTAATGACTCCCTCGGTCATTCGGTTGGGGACAAGCTGCTAGAGTTAATATCAAAGCGACTCACCGATAATGTTCGGCAGGAGGATTGTGTCGCACGAATGGGTGGGGATGAATTTATCATCATACTCACCGAACTGGATGGCGACATGGATGGCGCCGTAGAAAAAGCACAAAAAGGTGCTGAAAAAATACGTGATTACCTTTCTGCCCCGTGCAAAATTGAGGGGTATGAAATGCATATCACCCCAAGTATTGGTGTCTCTCTTTTCCCCAAGCAGGAAAAGGGATCCGACGATATTCTCAAGCAGGCTGACGCTGCAATGTACAAGGCAAAAGGAGCGGGCACTAATGAAATTCGTTTCTTCCTGCCAAGTATGCAAAAAGCTGCTGACGAACGGCTTCGCCTCACAACTGATATAAGACGAGCACTGCTCAATGATGAGTTTGCAGTCTGGTATCAGCCACAGGCTGACGAATCAGGAGCGCTTCTCGGAGCCGAGGCGCTCGTCCGCTGGCATCACCCGGAACGAGGGCTTATAGCACCGGTAACCTTTCTGAAAATTGCCGAAGAAACTGGACTCATGTGGGACATAGGTCAATGGGTACTTAGTTCCACCTGTCGACAGATCAGGCAGTGGACCAGCGATGGGTTGCTAAAAGATCAGATGGTTATTTCTGTGAACATCAGTGGAAAAGAGTTCGGTGCTCCGGCATTTGTTAAGGCGGTTCGTGCGGTGATAGACAAAACAGGCGCCGATCCAAATCACCTGGGAATAGAGATCACTGAAGGAAGCCTTATCTCAACTGGAAACGATATTGTTGAAAAAATCATTACCCTCAGGCAGCTTGGAATAAAATTTTCTATTGATGACTTCGGGACCGGCTATTCATCGTTGAATTATCTGCAAACGCTTCCATTAAATACGCTTAAAATTGATCGCTCATTTGTTAACAGAATCAAAGACGGAAAGCATGACGTTATTCTGGTTGACACGATAATAATGATGGCTAAAAATCTTGGCCTGGAAGTAATTGCCGAGGGGGTCGAGACAGCGGAGGAACTTGCCTATCTCGCTAAAAAGGAATGTTCAATCTACCAGGGCTACTATTTCTGCAAACCTGTTGAGGTTGATACCTTTACTACTCTGCTGAGATCTGGAACCTGCCAGACATAACGCTTATCCTTTCACCGGCACCATTTTTCTGTAGCACAAGCAGCACATTTTTCCTTTGACATCAGGAACTCTAACGTTGTCTCATCCCGGATAAAAGTGTCATGATGCCGCCAATAAAGGTAAGGGCCGCAAAAGAAATAAATGCAAGTGGATAGCTGCCTGTAGCAGACACCACTCCGGCGAAAATCGGAGGTCCCAGCACCACTCCAAAATAAGTAAAGAACAGCGTGCCTCCGGTTGCGGCACCCACCTGGCCCTCAGGGGCACGGCGTGCCGCTTCCGCCAGGAAGACTCCATTCCAGCCGACAGCAGTAGCGCCAAAGATGATGGTAACCGATACTATTGCTATCAGCGGCCAGTCATTCTGGATCAATGCGGTTGCTACGGCTCCAAGTGACATACCGATGCCCAGAAGACCCAGCAGCTTACGTGGTTTTATAAGTCGATCAGCGAGTACTCCCCAGAGAATGCGGCCAATTGTTCCGGACATTTGTGCAGCAGAAAGTGTCAGCCCGGCTGCAATAAAGGCCATACCAACATCCTCTGTAAGGTAGATAACCAGATAGGTGAAGAGACAGAGCTGCATACCGGCATAAAGAAATGAGATGATTGCCAGTCGTCTGAGAGGAAGATGAGAAATAACCATCTGTAATGGCCGGGATACCCCACGGAAGGATATCCTTCGGTTCGGCTGACGATCATTATCAATAGCCGATCGGAAGGGACTCAGCAACAGAACCAGCAATAAAGTGAATAGACCGATATACACTACCGCGTTCTGCCAACCGGCATAAATCACCAGTGATGGTACAATGGCTCCGGCAAGAACACCGCCGAGCGGAACCCCTGTCTGTTTGAGTGAAAAAACAAAAGACATCATCCTGGGTGGAGTATTTCTAACAAGAATATGAGAACTTGATGGGGTTACCGGACCATATCCTAAGCCGATTACAAAGGCACTGATGACCATCGCCGGAATCGTTGCCAGAGAGGTCATTATCAGACCAATTCCTGTAAGACACAAGCAGACCTGGCTGACTCTCAAGGCACCATATCGCAGAATAAAGTCAGCGCTCCATAAACTTGAAAGCATACTTCCGATATACATCAGCGATACAAAGATTCCCGCATAGGCCGCGGAAATTTTGATATCGGGTGCTGCAGACGGTGCCAGAACAGGAACAGTCAGAGCAACCATTGAAACGATGGCCTGAACAATGAGTGTTAGTGTCAGGGGAATAATTATTCTTTTGTTATCCATTGTCTGTTTATCAGGTTATTGCAAAAGGTTTTCATATGCTCAACAAACTGAGTTTAATCATCCGGCACATGTATGCCTTGATGCACTTTAACCGTCTTCGCTATAGATTCAGTTAACAAAACCACATCAGAAGCGGAAAACCCGATGGAAAACTATTTTGGGGGCTCTTCCGCTAAACCAGCACCTCAATGCTGTAATTATCAATTTTATAAATGAATTTTCAACAATATCAGCTTCCTATTGACCCATTGAACACCATTATGTATAAATGGACCGAGCATCATAAGCCAGCTTTGTCTACCTGGTAGAGAAACCTTATTGAAATTGAACATTTGGTGGTAAAAATGGAAGAATATGTTTGTCCTCTTTGTGGATATATCTACGACCCGGCAGAAGGTGATATTGATGAAGGAGTTCCACCCGGTACTCCTTTTGAAAAACTTCCTGACGGTTGGCAGTGCCCTATCTGTGGTGCATCAAAGGATGTCTTTTTTCAAAAGAACTAACAGACGAAGCTCCGGCTAAGTTGTCATGAGTCGGTAATATCCGGTTCAAAAAACAACCATAATACTTGTGGAAATGCAGTCCGGAATTCTTTTTCTGTTTTATTTATCGCCATCACCATTTTTTGTTCCGATCCAAGCCCAATCATTCTGGCTTTAATCGCTACCATGACATCATCACCAAGCTGCAGCGTGACAATGTTATACAGCTGCTCAATTTCCTGACGATTTTTCAAAAAATCCTGCATTTCTCTTTTTATTACCGGCTCAACACCCTGACCAACGAGCAGAGATTTCACCTGAACCCCTATAAAAAAAGCAATGACGATAAGAAGCACTCCGATTGAGATGGAACCAATGGCATCATAGATCGGGTTGCCGGTAACGATGGTAAGGGCAATAGCAAGTGCTGCAAAGCCTAAGCCAAGCATTGCGGCGATGTCTTCACCAAAAACAACCAGCAGGGCCGAAGTTCTCGTCTCTTTAAACCAGGTAATAAACCCTCTGCCGCGTCGTTCTTTGTTAACCTCCCGTATACACCCCCAGAGAGAGAGACCTTCGGCAAAAAGTGAGAATACCAGCACTCCAAGGGCCAGATACGGGGCCGTCAATTCATGGGGATCCTGTAATTTATGAACACCCTCATAAATTGAAAACAGCCCGCCCATACTAAACAGAATAAGGGCGACAATAAACGACCAGAAATAGGTTTCCTTTCCATGCCCCAGAGGATAATCAGGTGAAGGGGGCTTTTTCGCAAGACGTATGCCAATCAGCAGTAACACCTGATTACCACTATCAGCAAGAGAATGAACAGCTTCTGCCATCATCGCCCCGGATCCGGTATAGATCGCAGCCGCCAATTTAGCAACAAAGATCGCAAAGTTTGCAACGAGTGCATAGAGAATACTTTTAAGCGAGTCAGCGCCATGGGCCATGTTTTTCTCCCGTTACTCCGTAATAATTCGGCAATTGCTTGCCACCTACAAGGAAGACTCACCCCTCTGGGTCGTCCCTCTCACAATACCTCTCCTGGCATACTATTAACTTTTGGTGTATTTTACATTATTCTTCATATAATCATCCATTAAGAAACAATCCTGACCACCCATGAAGGCAGAAAAACAGATCCTAGCTATCCTGGTCCCACCAGTTAAAAACTCGTTAAATTGAGGTATAATAAAAATTAGAAACTGGTATTACCAAAAAATACTCTAGAGAAAACATACATTTAAAATTCTCAGAAGCCGATGGATTAATGTAACCGTACTGACAGGAGGAATAGACGTGAAGCGTGATTTTCTGCACATCACCGATTTTAGCGCAGACGAAATCCATGAAACCTTTGCCCTGGCAAAAGAGGTCAAGGCCCGTTTAAAAAATCGGGAAGATTATAAACCGTTTAAAGATTTTACCATGGCGATGATCTTCGCCAAACCGTCGGCCCGAACCCGTATTTCATTTGAAACAGGATTCTATAGACTGGGCGGTCATGCGCTCTACCTCGGGCCTAATGATATTTCCATCGGTAAACGCGAGGCTGTTAAAGATATTGCCCGGGTTATAGCACGGTATAACGATATAATCATGGCTCGCCTCTTTTCACACGAGCATGCTCTGGAGCTTGCCGAGTACTCTTCTGTTCCGGTTGTTAACGGCCTGACTGATTACAACCATCCCTGCCAGATAATGGCAGATATGTTTACAATTCTTGAGTATCGTGGCCACCTCAATGACTTGAAAATAGTTTACGTAGGGGATGGTAATAACATCGTTCACTCCTGGCTGCGCATGGCTCAGCGACTGCCACTTCATTTCGTCTGTGCCTGTCCCGACAATTACCAGCCGGATGCCGCTACTTTTAAAGAGGCCCGGCAAGCTGGATTTTCCGAGGTGGAAATCAGCTATGATCCCAAAGCAGCTGTCAAAGATGCCGACATTGTCTATACCGACGTCTGGGCCTCCATGGGACAAAAGGAAGAGGCTGAGGAACGGAAAAATCAGTTTAAAGGGTTTCAAGTCGATGACGAACTGATGGCAGCAACCGGCAGAGAAAGCCTGTTTATGCATTGCCTTCCGGTCGAGCGTGGTGTTGAAACCACCGATTCGGTAGTAGAGTCAGGTGCTTCAATTGTCTTTGATGAAGCAGAGAACAGGATGCATGCACAAAATGCAATTTTGCTGAAACTTTTTGGCACATCTTAAAATCATTACCAGCGGAACAGGAAAGTATTCAGCCCATATTCAGATTGCCACAGAGATGCTATTGGTCAAACAAATTAATAAAACCATTAAGGAGATAAGACATGGCAGCCTTTGCTTTGAAGCATGTAGTCGAATCTCAGCAATTTGATCGGGAATTGCTGGAATCGGTTTTCAGAACCGCCGATGAGATGAAAAAAGACCTGTATGGCGAGCGCAGATTGGCCAAGGCACTGGACGGCAAGATTATGGCATCTCTGTTTTACGAACCGTCAACCCGTACCCGTTTTTCTTTTGAAAGCGCCATGCGCAGATTGGGCGGATCTGTCATTACAACGGAAAATGCCCGAGAATTTTCCAGCGCCGCTAAAGGTGAGAGCCTCTCCGACTCCACTCGGATCATGAATGGTTACGCAGATATTATTGTCATGCGCCATAACGAAGCGGGGAGCGCGGTGCGTGCTGCGGAAATTTCATCCATTCCGATCATCAATGCCGGTGATGGCGCCGGCCAGCACCCGACCCAGGCATTGCTCGATATATACACCATCGTCGATGCCTTTCCAGAGATGAGCAATCTCAAGGTTGCCCTGGTCGGTGACTTGCGCTATGGACGCACCGTGCGCTCACTGTCATACCTGTTGAGTAAATATGAAAACATGGAAATCATTTTCGTATCACCGCCTGTTTGTAAAATGGAACGTGACATCAAGGAATACCTGGACAAATACAATGTATCATGGCGTGAAGAAACCGATCTTGCTGATGTTGCCCGCGAGGCCGACTGTGTCTACATGACACGAATCCAGAAAGAGCGTTTTCATTCGGTAGACGATTACCACGAAGCGGCGAGCAAATATATTCTTTCTCCAGAGATTGTCAGGGAGATGAAAGCGGATGCGATTATCATGCACCCGCTCCCCCGTGTCGATGAAATTCCGCCAGAAGTAGACGAAGCGCCGCAAGCCCGCTATTTCGAGCAGGCTCAAAACGGTCTGTATATCCGTATGGCACTGCTTTACCTGCTCCTGAAAAATGAATAGCACCATTTTTTTTTATGTCTGATTACCATCAAAACTGGGCTTAGCGCAGGTAACTTAATTTCATCAATAAAGTGAGGGGACTGATTTTATTTTTCTGCCTCCAAAATCGGGGACAGATTGATTTTTCACAAAAATCGTGAAAGAAATCAGTCCCCTCGACACCATATAGAAAAATTTAATCTGTCTCCCGTTGCAAAATCGAGAAGCGGAAGATTAGTGGTAATCAGATTTTTATGTTACTGAATCAAGACTTTTAAAAAAAACAGTGTCAGGAAGAAAGCAAGGCAGGCAATAGGGAATTAGGTGTAAAATTGCAGGACCATGGGGGGCTTGCCGTCTCACGCAGATGCCAGCTCAACCGCAACCTCATGCTCCTGACAAATTTTTTGTAATTTAAACGGAAGAGGTTCGTCTGTGACCAGGGTATTAACCTGTGATATATGACCGAGACGAACGGTCGCTGTCCGGGACAGCTTCATCTGATCGGCTACAAGAATGACGTGACGAGCGTTGGCGATAATCGCTTTGGCAACCCGAACTTCTCTCATATCATAATCAAGGAGCGAACCGTCCTCCTCAATGGCCGATACACCGATCACCGCATAATCTGCCTTGAATTGATTGATAAAATCTACGGCTGCATCCCCAACGATCCCGCCATCAGATCTTCTGACAAGTCCGCCGGTGATGATTAGTTCGATCCCGTCAGAATGTTTAAGAATATCGATTGCATTAATATTGTTGGAAATAACCATCATCCCTCTATGAGATTTTAAGGCGTGAGCAACCTGTTCTGTTGTGGTTCCAATATTAATAATTAAAGAACAATTATTAGGTATAAGCTCGGCTGTACATAAACCAATCAGCTGCTTAGCATCAGGGGCAAGAAGCCTGCGAGCTTCGTATGAGACATTCTCAATACCCGAACCGACAATGGCCCCTCCATGAATTCTTTGAAGCAGCTGCCGATCACACAGATCATTCAGATCTTTTCTGATTGTCTGAGGTGACACTGCAAAACGAGTTGATAACTGCTCAACATCAACTCGGCCGGTTTCTTTGGCGATGGCAAGAATCTGTCTCTGGCGATCTGTAAAACTTTCCATGCTTTACTCATGTAATTATTGAAGATAACAGTGAACAGACTACCGGTAATTATTGTATCCACATCATTGAATGTCAACATTTGTTATCATCTATCGCTCAGACTATTAAGGTTTTTATATCTAAATACGGATGGATACACAGAACAAACAGCCGCAAAGTATCTTTCGGACGTCAACTATTTTCTGAAAACCGTAAACTAGAGACCTTTGAACATGACGCTTTATAAGGTAATAGATTTTTATCGTTCGAAAATTATGTAATAGCATGTTATACAATTTCTAAGTCAAATCTGATTCTGGATGTTACCCAATAACCATCTGCCTAAATGATTACGTAGATATGGATAGAGATAACCACCAGCCAAGAAAACATCCTCGATACAAACTGGCTAATACATTCGTTGTTAATAAGCAGGGTGTCTGCCGGGTTTTTGATCTCAGCCGGGGGGGCGTTTCTTTTGGATGCACCGGCGAAGTGAAAATCCCTGAGAACTGGACAGCCGACATTAGAGACGATAACGGCGCGCATCTTCCAAATATTTCCATGAAGACCGTCTGGACCTCAAAAAACAATGATATGAACACCGCCTCTATTTATAAAATAGTTGTCGGGGCTCAGTTTAATAAGGATTTATCGCCGGAGGAACAGTCCACTATTGACCAGCTTTTCATGGTTGCCTAGAGAATTCCTGCTAACAAAAAAACGCCGCCACCCTTCTGATAATTTCACTTTTCACAGCTATTGTAAACCGCACCATTAGTTATGCTCTGGAAACAGTTCTATGAAATATGCTTTGTAGATTTTTGTTTATCCACATTACATGCATTTGGAGGCCTTTACCCAACGCCAAGCAAAGCTGTCAACTGCTTTTTTCTGTCACCAGTTTATTTTCGATTGAATCTACTTTATATTTCGTTTAACCTTTTTAATTAAAGCATTTGAAATTATTTGCAGCCGATAACGAAATCATCAAGCTGCACAATAGAGACAAACATGCAAACCCCAATTTATAACATGGCTATTGTAGGCGGTGGTATAAATGGTTGCGGCATTGCTCGCGATACTGCAGGCGGAGCGGTCTTGCTCTGCGAACAGGATGCCCTGGCAAACGGGACCTCGTCAAACACAGTAAAGTGAAACAGATATGGGGCTCTGCTTCGGCAGTAACCTCTTTCAATTTGAAGTTGAATATCTGATAAAACATGAATGGACCCAAACAGCAGACGACGTTCTCTGGCGTTGTACCAACATGGGTCTCCGTCTCAGCCCCGAGGAAACAGAAACCCTCGGAACATGGATGACAGATCAACAAAATCAAGTATTGTCAAAGGACAAAAAAGAGTAAATACAACTAGACTAACGCATCATATTCAGGGAAGTCGGTTTAAAACGAATTATTGAAAAAACATCTTCAGAGAGAAATGCCATGTCAACCTATGTGCTTGCCATTGATCAGGGAACAACCTCAAGCAGAGCAATTGTTTTCAATACCTCATTTGATATTATTGCAATTGCTCAAGAAGAATTTAAACAGATTTTCCCACATTCAGGATGGGTAGAACATGACCCTGAAGACATCTGGCAGACAGCACTTACCACATGCAGACAGGCGCTGAAAAAGGCAGGCCTTACACCTGAACAGATCAGCTCAATTGGCATTACCAATCAGCGTGAAACAACAATCCTGTGGGATAGGGATTCAGGCCTGCCAATCTATAATGCCATTGTCTGGCAAGACAGGAGAACCTCGGAATTCTGCAACCAATTAAGAACAGAGGATAATAATCAGCTGGTTGCCGACAAGACCGGTTTACTGATCGATCCCTATTTTTCAGGTACGAAGATACGGTGGATTCTCGATAATGTTGAAGGTGCAAGAGAAAAGGCAGAGGCAGGAAGCCTGGCGTTCGGCACCGTTGACAGCTTTCTTCTTTGGCGTCTGACCGGAGGAAACGTCCACGTGACCGATGCAACAAATGCCGCCAGGACCATGATCTATGATATCCACCGAAACTGCTGGGATGACGAACTCTGTAAGCTGCTTGATATTCCACACTCACTCCTGCCTGAGGTTAAAGATTGTTCTGCAGATTTTGGAACAACCAGCCCCGATATTCTTGGATCTCCAATTTCCATAAACGGAATTGCAGGTGACCAGCATGCTGCCCTGGTTGGCCAGGCGTGCTTTAACCCCGGAATGCTCAAATCTACCTATGGTACGGGTTGTTTTGCGGTACTCAATACTGGATCCGAAGCAGTGAAATCGAACAATAAACTGCTCACAACGATTGGATACAGAGTTAACGGCATTACCTGTTACGCATTAGAAGGTTCAATTTTTGTCGCCGGTGCAGCAGTGCAATGGATGAGAGATGCCATGGGCCTCATCGAGGAGGCTTCAGAAAGTGGCAAACTTGCTCGTCAAGCAGATATCAATCAGGATGTCTATCTTGTACCTGCATTCACCGGACTTGGAGCGCCGCACTGGGATGCAGACGCACGGGGCGCGATTTACGGTATTACTAGGAGTACCGGACCGGCAGAACTTTCACGGGCGGCACTCGAATCAGTATGTTACCAGACCCGTGACCTGCTTGAGGCCATGCAAAATGACTGGCAACAGGAAAATGCCCCTGTCCTCAGGGTTGATGGCGGTATGGTAGCCTCAAATTACACAATGCAATTTCTCGCCGACATCATCAACGCTCCGGTTGACCGCCCCAAAATACTTGAAACAACAGCAGTGGGTGCGGCATACCTCGCTGGCCTACAAAAAGGACTCTTCCCACCGCCGGAAGAATTCGCCGCGACATGGAAGCTTGACCGACAATTTGTACCAGATCTCTCAGAAGATATCCGGGCACGCAAGTATCGCGGCTGGAAGGACGCTGTCAGAAGGACGCTGACAGCGTATTAAAGCATTGTCATTTAAACGTGTACACAGACGCAGTTGACTATTTATCCGGTTTACAGAAAATAACAAGTAGGTGAATGCGGAATCAGGGAAGTGATCTGAACAAAGGTTAGTAACGTTATTTGTCGACCTAGTTTTGCCTTACATTAATCAGCATGCCACCGCAGGGTTGGTTTCAAAAGAACGCTTTAAAGTTTCACACGAAACTTATCTTGTTTTCACTTGAACTTTATGTCCATTCGTATTAAACATGAATTTTCTGGTTGTTGGTTTCAGGTGAAGTTGAGCAATTACACAAAACAGGTCAACGCAGCTGCTTTTCTCATATGCTCTCAGAATGGCGATATGAGAAATTCATCACTTTATTCTTTGCCGGGCCATTTAATACTCTACGTTTGACCTTTTGCCAGGCAAATTTCTCATCCGATTTGAGAAGATTAAAATGAAACTATTAGAAACCGAAGTACTGATCATTGGTGGCGGAGTTACCGGGGCGGGGATAATGCGGGATCTTGCCTTACGCGACATTCACTGTCTGCTCATCGACAGGCAGGATCTCTGTGCTGGTGCATCAGGGGGCAATCATGGTTTGCTGCACTCCGGTGCGCGATATGTTTCCAACGATCAGCAGGCCGCTGTCGAGTGTCGCCAGGAAAGCGAAATCCTCAAACGTCTGGCAGCCCAGTGTGTTGAGAATACCGGCGCACTCTTCGTCGCTGTTGAAGGCGATGAAGAAGATTTTGTCGATCATTTCCCAGCCCTCTGCAAACAAGCTGGCATATCATGCACCTCCATTACCCCATCGGAAGCCAGAAAAATTGAACCTCACCTCACTGATAAACTGCTAAGCGCTTTTATTCTTCCCGATGCCACCATCGACCCTTTTCGGTTGGCACTGGAACACGTTGCTCATGCACGAATGCTTAATAACAGCAGCTACCATTCACATACTGAAATGGTTTCCTTCCAGATTTCAAACGGTGCCATAACTTCCGCAGTCTGCCGCGATAAACGATCCGGAGAAATGGTGGAAATTCGTCCCCTGCAGGTAGTGAATGCCGGCGGAGCCTGGGCCATGGGCATCGCAAAACTGGCAGGATGTGATGACGTTAACCTTCTCTATTCCAAAGGAACCCTGCTCATCAGCCATGATCGAATAACCGATCGAGTTATCCACCGACTCAGGCCCCCAGGTGACGGCGATATTCTTGTCCCTGGCGGTACCGTATCTGTTCTGGGAACAACGTCAGTGCGTGTTGATAACCTCGACCACCTTCATCCAACTGTCGAGGAGGTAAATAGAAATATCAGTGAAGGCTCTGCAATGCTTCCCAGCCTTGCTCATGCCAGGTATATTCGTGCCTTCTCACGGGTCAGACCGCTGCTTCAACCCGGATCCCAGTCTGATGATAGGTCCGTAACCAGGGGGTACGCATTGAATAACCATCTGTCATCTCTTGCTAATTTCTGCACCATAACCGGAGGGAAGCTCACCACCTTCAGGCTCATGGCGGAAAAAACTGCAGACCTCGTTGCAGATCGACTTGGAAACACAACACCATGTTCAACAAGGAAACAGCCGCTTGCTGACGATCGTGGCAGCCGCTGGACCGAGCCTGGCGCCGCTCCCCGTTATTGGTTCAAGGAAAACAAGGCCGATGACTTAATACTGTGTGAATGCGAGATGGTACCTCAGTCTGCAATAGATGAAATTCTGGGAGCTGACCCTGATTCCGAAAATAAGATGACACTGGAAGCCATTGCCCTCAGGTCAAGAGCTGGCAAGGGGCCATGTCAAGGATCATTCTGCAGCATCCGCATAGCCTCGTATCTCTATGACCGCGGTCATTACAACGACAAGACCGGATTGAGTCATATGTGTGAGTTTCTCAATGAACGATTTAAAGGACAGCGCTCGGTGATCTGGGGTACCCAGATGGCCCAGATGGAACTTGCAGAAGCCCTTCACTGCGGACTCCTGGGATTAGACCATGAGTATGACAAACAAAAATCACCTCTATAACCAAAATCAAAGAGACGATGGCACAGGACATTCGTTGTATAGAAACTGATCTTGCAGTTATTGGATCCGGCCTGGCGGGAGTTGCGGCAAGTATCTTTGCCCACAATCGCCATATAAAAACCGCCCAGACAGGCAATACCGGTGCACTCGCATACACAACCGGATATCTCGACCTCCTTGGTAACTCCAGAAACAATGAAGAATCCCGGGTATCAGACCCCTGGGAAGCCATTCGAAAGCTGCAGGAGCAAGACTCGAAACATCCTTATTCCCGGATCACGGAACAGGATATCAGATGCGCATTTAAAGAATTTATTTCATTTATCTCCGTTTGCGGCATTGATTATAGCCTGCCAGAAGAGATGAATCTGGATGCCCTCACCCCGGTCGGCACCCTTAAAAAGACCATGTCTATGCCCGCAACAATGCGGGCAGGAGTTGAGGCCTTCACAAAAAAAGCCTCGTGCGTCATTATTGATTTCAAGGGACTGAAAGGCTTTAGTGGCAGGCAAATTGTTGCCAACCTGAAAACGCAGTGGCCTCAGCTGCGATGTGAGCGAATTACTTTCCCCGATCTTGATCAGGGCGAAGTCTATCCCGAAGTCCTAGCCCGTGCTCTTGAGGTACCTGCTCATCGCAGCCAGCTCGCAGCAATGGTTGAGGCAGTTGCCGGTGATGCAAAATTCATTGGTATGCCGGCTATTCTAGGAATCCATAGGCCGGACCTGGTCATGAGAAACCTCCAGGAATTGATCGGGATCCCAATATTCGAAATTCCCACAATGCCGCCATCTGTTCCCGGAATTCGCTTGCGGGAACTTGTGGAGCAGGCGTTTCCTGAAAAAGGAATGACGGTAATACCACAACAAAAGGTTCTCTCCATTGATTGGAGCGATAAACGGGCACAGCTTCATCTTAACGACAGTTATGGTCCGCTGACAATCGATTCCCGGGCTGTTATTCTCGCCACCGGACGATTTATCAGCGGCGGGCTTGAAGCTCGCATGAATAATATCCTGGAGCCGCTGGTTGGTATACCGGTTGCCCAGCCCAAATCTCGCGAACAATGGTACCGTCAAAAATACCTGGATAAACAAGGCCATGAGATTCATCGCGCAGGGATTGAGGTTGACGCCAGCTATCGACCGCTTGGCCCTGACGGAAAGCCAATGCATGAAAACTTGTTTGCAGCAGGGATTATCATTGCTCACCAGGACTGGATCCGGGAACGCTGCGGGGCCGGTATTGCCATATCAACCGCCTTCAAAGCCGTTGAATCGGCAGCTCAGTATTTATCCCAGCAATGAATTTATTGAAAGCATCAGAAAATCCCGAGCCAAGCTCAGCCCAGGCTCTCTACCCATAAGGTCACAACCATGTCTGACACCAAGATAAAATCTTTCAGTTTTAAAGAACTCGCTATCGAACTTCTCCCGGAGGGGGCCAGCTTTGAGGCATGCCTCACCTGCGGACTGTGTTCGTCAGGATGCCCGGCTTCGGGGCTTGAAAACATGGATCCGCGAAAATTCATCAGAATGGCAATGCTCGGGATGGACGAGGAACTCTCCACAACGCCATGGGTCTGGATGTGTACCCAATGCAAACGTTGCCAACACGTCTGCCCAATGAATATAGACATCTCCCAGCTTGTATTTCATGCCCGGGGAAATTGGCCCAAAGAACTGAAACCTTCAGGTATTGTCAGGTCCTGTGAACTAACAAGATCTAATGCAAGTACGAGCGCCATGGGAATCCCTCCTGATGACTTTGTTTTTGTCGTAAACGATATCCTTGAAGAAGTTCGTGAAGAACAACCTCAATTTAAAGACCTCTGTGCGCCAATAGATAAAAAGGGGGCAACCTTTTTCGTTAACCAGAATTCACGCGAACCAATGAGTGAGCCAGAAGAGATGGTCCCTCTCTGGAAGATTTTTCATCTGGTCGGTGCCGACTGGACCTATGCCTCCAAAGGCTGGGCAGCAGAAAACTTTTGCATGTTTTCTGGCGATGAGGAAGCCTGGCATGATGTTATAAGCCAGCGGGTTGATGCGGTTAATGAGCTGGGTTCTAAGATATGGCTTAACACGGAATGTGGTCATTCCTACTACACAATGTGGAATGCAGTCAACCGTTTCAACATCAAAGCAAATTTTGAGATAAGCAGCCTGATTACCTATTACGCACTATGGATACGAGAAGGAAAACTGCCCGTCAATTCAGACTGGAATACTGAAAATATTAAATTTACCGTACAGGATCCCTGCCAGATTGTGCGGAAGGCTTATGGCGAGTCAATAGCTGAAGACCTGCGTTTTGTTACCAAATCACTGGTTGGAGAAGACAATTTTATCGACATGCAGCCCAACCGCAGTGCAAATTACTGCTGCGGCGGCGGCGGTGGCTTTTTACAGGCAGGTATGACCAAACAACGAAGAATCTACGGCCGCAGGAAATTTGATCAGATAGCGGCCACCGGTGCCGGGTATGTGCTGACACCTTGTCACAATTGCCACTCCCAGATGGAGGATATCGGCGAACATTACGGGGGAAACTACAATGTCGTCCACTTTTGGACACTCATATGTCTGTCTCTGGGTATCCTTGGTGAAAAAGAACGAACCTACCTCGGTCCCGAACTTCTTTCATTGGGCTTATAAATCGATAGCAATCACACCTCGTTCATCCTCTAAACGCTGGACGGAAACCGAGCTAGGCAATAAAGTACTCATCATATTTGGCGCGTGCCTCGTCACCAAACAGTTTTTCGCAAGCCTCCATAAGCCCCCCGGACTGCTTCAAAGTCTCTTGTGATACAAGCAGTGCCAGCTTGGAACGCCTTCTCAGATAATCTTCGAGTTTTACAATCAATTCATGTTCTGCAAGGTGATCGATTTCGCATCGACGAATGCCTGATCCCTCGATCAGGATTTCAGCCATGCGAGGATCTTTTTCAATAGCATCAAGCATAGGTATCGCATGCTCAGCATATCGACGCCATAATCTCTCACCCAACATTTCACCCGTATCGCCAGCAATAACCAGGCTCAGGCCGAGTGCATGAGCTTTCTTAAAAAAGGCTGTCTTGACTTCCCTTTCTGGTTCCCCGTACCATTTTATTTTGACAGGATTGAGTTTAACACCCAGTTTGCTGACTTCCTGGCAGATCTCCTCACCAACATTGAGACAATCTGTCAATTTGCCGCCAAAAATACTGATATGGTTTTTCTCATCGGATGTTTCAACCACATGCTTTCGAGACATCTGCACGAAATTGTCACCGGCTTTTTCACCTTTTTTTAATGCCAGGGGGCGCACGCCCCATCTTTCCGAAATAATATCGCTCGCTTCAAGGGGCTTTGTTAAATCAAGCCGGGCGTTAATGTTGGACAATACGAAATCACGGTCTTCATCCGATACTTCAGTTTCCGGGGTTTCCACCCAGGTATCGGTTGTCCCAATGCAGGTGCGATCAGCCATGGGTATGGTAAAAAACAACCGGCCATCATCTGCAAAAAAGGCCAATACACGGAGTTCACGTGACAATCGAGGTACAATAAGGTGAATGCCTTTTGAAAATACATGACGATACTGTGTTGCCACACCGGTCATTTCATTGTGGCTGTCAATAAACGCACCAGCAGCATTTATTATCACCTTGGACCGTATTTTGAATCGCTGGTTACTGATCTGATCTTCTACCTCCGTAACCCATTGATTATCAGCGTCTCGTGACGCACCAACGGATTTGACATAGTTTGCGGTGATGCATCCATTGTCCATTGCCTTCTGGACAAAGTTAAAAACGAATCTCGCATCATTGTCATGCAGGTATGCATCGGAATACTCAACGCCGCCGATACTGTTATCTGTATTAATGAGCGGCTCTTTGTTTTTTATGTTATCGGCTGAGAGTAAGCGAGGGATACCTGTTTTGGCCCGTCCAAACAACCAGTATATCCAGGTACCGATCAGTATAAGCCAGGGGGGAAAGCGGGAACTTTTGGATAATGTGGTCAGGAAACGGATTTCTTTGACTGTCGATGGAAAGCTCCTCAGCAATTCATTCCTGGATTTGCACAGATTGTTGACCAGTCTGAATTCATAGGTTTCCATATATTTAATACCGCCCCAGACCAGATTGGATGATTCCTGGCTGGTAAAACCGGAAAAATCACCTGCATCTATCAGGGCGACATTGACGCCGCGGGAAACCAGGGCTGCAGCAGAGACAGCTCCATTGATTCCGGCCCCTATAATCAGAACATCAAAACTGGAGGCCTCTAGTTTTTTGATGTTCTGTTGTCTCAATTTCATCTTGTATGAGGTGAATGCTTATGCGGTTCACCACCTCCTTAGATATATCTGAAGACAAAAATAAACCATCCAATGGAAAAGGCGAGTCCACCCCATAGTGGCGCTCCAAAAAAGGCCAGCCACCCCATGTTGATAAATCCGGTCCCCAACCAGGAGATGAACAATCGATCTCCCCGTGTCGTATCCAGGCCCAACAAACCCCGCCGTGGGTTGCCGCCCGGACTGTAATGCTCCCATACGCCCATTGAGGCAATCGATAATACAATAACAATAAAGAAAGAAGCTGTCGGCCAGGTCCATGCCATCCAGGATAAACCCATATTTCTATCCTCCTTTGATTAAACCCGCCCGAGGGCGAATCCCTTGGCGATGTAGTTACGCACAAAGTAGATGACAATCGCACCAGGCACGATGGTAAGTGAACCAGCAGCAGCCAGCAGACCCAGTTCATAGCCTGAGCTGCTTGCTGTACGCGTCATTGTTGCGGCAATCGGTTTGGCATCAACCGAAGTCAATGTTTTTGCCAGCAACAACTCAACCCACGAATACATAAAACAAAAAAACATCGTCACCCCGATACCAGCGGCAATGGTCGGAATAAAAATTCGGATAAAGAATCTCGAGAACGAATAACCGTCTAGAAAGGCTGTTTCATCCAGCTCTTTCGGGACCCCGGACATAAAGCCCTCAAGAATCCATACGGCAAGAGGTATATTGAACAGAAGATGGGCCATGGCCACCGCAATGTGCGTATCAAATAATCCAATTGCTGAATATAACTGAAAAAAAGGCAGCGCAAAAACTGCCGCAGGAGCCATGCGGTTGGTCAGCAGCCAAAAGAACAAATGCTTGTCCCCGAGGAACCGGTAACGTGAAAACGCATATGCTGCCGGCAGTGCCACGGTAACCGAGAGCAGGGTGTTGATCACGACATAAATAATCGAGTTGACGTACCCCATGTACCATGTCGGGTCAGTGAAAATGACCACATAGTTTGCCAGGGTGAAGTCCTGTGGAAAAAATGAGAAGCCACCCAGGATCTCTGTCGTGGTTTTAAAAGACATGGAGATCAGACCGTAGATTGGCAACATTAAAAACAGGATGTAGAGCGTTGGTACCAGCCACTTTTTTGAATGGGTCATCTTACTGCTCCTCGTTACGCATCATGATGGTGTAGAACACCCAACAAATCAGCAAAACCATGAGAAAATAAATCAGCGACATGGCTGCCGCTGGCCCAAGATCAAATTGCCCGAGAGCGATTTTGACCAGATCGATAGACAGAAATGTCGTGGTGTTGCCGGGTCCGCCGCCGGTTAAGACGAACGGTTCGGTATAAATCATGAAACTGTCCATAAAACGCAGCAGGATAGCTATGGTCAGTACACGTTTCATTTTTGGCAGTTGGATATACCGAAAAATCGCCCATCGACTGGCACCGTCGATATGCGCCGCCTGATAGTAGTCATCGGGTATCGAACTCAGTCCGGCATAGCAGAGCAGGACGATCAGCGATGTCCAGTGCCACACATCCATGATTACGGTAGTCGTCCACGCGGCAAATGGCTGCCTGGTAAAATTGTAATCAATCCCCATGGAATTTAACGTATGACCGAGCAGACCAATTTCGGGTAATGCGAAGATATTCCACATGGCGCCAACAACATTCCACGGAATTAAAAGGGGAAGCGCCATTAAGACCAGGCACACAGACACCCAGGGTCCTTTTCGCGGCATTGTCAGGGCTACGCCGATACCAAGGGGTACCTCGATAGCGATGATCATGCCGGTGAAGACAAGCTGCCTCATCAGGGAAGCATGGAACCGGGGCGAACGCAACACCTGCTCAAACCACGTCGTGCCTTCCCAGAAAAAGACGTTATCACCAAAGGTTTCCTGAAAGGCATAATTAACTACCGTCATCAGAGGGATAAAGGCATTGAAGGCCACCAGGATCAAGACAGGCACAACAAGCCACCAGGCCTTATTGTTTTGGGTTTTATTCATGGACTGTCTCCTCAACGAGCCAATCGTCACAGTAGATAATGGTATGGTTCGGATCAAATTGAATCCTGAGGTTCTCCGACGGGATGACCTGGTCTTCTTTCAGCACCATTTTGATTATTGCGGATTCATGATTCAAGGTTAACACCTGGTAGCGTCCCAGATCTTCAACCTTTTCAATACTTACGGGGATACCGTCATCTGCAAACTCGATAAATTCCGGTCGGATACCGACTTCAAGTTTGCCGTTCAAGTCACCTTTGACCGGGCGGGAGGTTTTCAGGAGGTTGTTGAGAAAAACAGGCTGGCCATTATCGACACTACAGGGCAGAACATTCATTCCCGGAGAACCGATAAAGTAGCCTACAAAGGTGTGCCGGGGCTGGTTAAACAATTCAACCGGAGTACCCACCTGCACCACGAGGCCTTCATACATAACCACAACCTTTTCAGCAAAGGTCAATGCCTCAACCTGGTCGTGGGTGACATAAATCATAGTCATCCCTACCTGCTGGTGCAATTCCTTCAACTTGGATCGCAGCTGCCATTTCAGATGCGGATCGATAACCGTTAAGGGCTCGTCAAAGAGGATCGCATTAACATCAGAACGAACCAGGCCGCGACCAAGGGAGATCTTCTGTTTTCCATCAGCAGTGAGACCTGAGGCCCGTTTCTTGAGGTTGGCGCTCAGATCAAGCATCTCGGCAATCTGATCGACGCGTTGTTTGACCAAGGCCTCATCCATACCACGGTTGCGCAGGGGGAAGGCCAGATTATCGAAAACCGTCATGGTGTCGTAGACCACGGGAAACTGGAAGACCTGGGCTATTTGCCGTTCCGAAGTGGGAAGATTGGTCACCTCAGCGCCGTCAAAGAGAATTTCTCCCTCGGATGGTGTCAATAATCCGGATATAATGTTTAACAGCGTCGTCTTACCACAGCCTGAAGGGCCCAGCAGGGCGTAGGCGCCCCCGTCTTCCCACACCTGGTCAATTTTATTGAGTGCGTAAACCGGTTCCTGCCCCTTTGGTGGCGGATATGCATGCCTCACATTTTTAAATCTGATTCTTGCCATGTTGCAACCTACCTGGGTTAAAGATCAATCAAATTGTCATCTGTTCCGAAGTACATACAGTGGTCTGGATTAAAATAGATACGGGCCTTTTCGCCATATTCGAAAGAGTGAATACCTGGGGCTTGACTGACCCAGACATTATCATTTACCTTTACGCGGATAATGGATTCGGAACCGCTGATTTCTGCAATCTGTACAATGCCGTCAACCTCTACACCCTCCCCTTCCGGTAGCAGGTGGTGGGGCCGCAAGGCAATTTTGTATTCTCCGTCCGGCAGAGCGGCAAACTTTTGAGGAACATTCCAGGAAACAACCTCTCCTAAAATTGCCTGGTCTCCACGTTTTTTTATTACTGCCGTATTGATCGGCGGATCTGAGAAGACCTCTGCGCTTTCCATTGTAGCCGGTTTGCGATAAATGGATGAGGTCTTGCCAAATTGAACGACACGCCCCTCATTGAGGGTTGCGGTATGACCGCCCAGCATAAGTGCCTCCAATGGTTCACTGGTGGCATATACAACAGTGGCTCCCGTGTCGGTAAATAATTTCGGTAACTCGTCACGCAGTTCTTCTCGAAGTTTGTAGTCAAGGTTGGCCAGGGGTTCATCCAGCAGTACGAGTTCGGCGCCTTTCACTAGAGCCCGTGCGAGCGCGGTTCGCTGTTGCTGGCCACCGGAGAGTTCTCTTGGCAGACGATTAAGCATTGGTGTCAGTTTGAGGAGATCGGCAAATAGATGAACCTTATCGTCAATCTCCTGCTTACTTAACCCGGCCACCTTGAGTGGTGAAGCGATATTTTCGTATACCGAGAAGCTGGGATAATTGATAAAGGACTGATAGACCATCGCCACACTGCGCTTCTGTACCGCGTAGCCGGTTACATTTTTGCCACTGGCCCAGACCTCGCCACTGGTCGGCTTCTCAAGCCCGGCCATCAACCGCATCAGGGTGGTTTTACCACTGAGCGTTGTGCCGAGCAGAATGTTGAACCCGCCAGGCTCAAGCACGAGCGACGTGTTATAGATATGTTTTTCTGCTCCAACCCGGAATGTAACATTTCTCAGTTCAATAGCCATGGAGTGTCTTCCTTATCCTTCTCTATTCCGAAGGTTTTGCGATCCTTACCTCGACATTTTTCTGTCGGCATAACTCGTTAAACTCATCTGGTATACCGTCGTCGGTAACCAGGATATCGATATCGTTAAGGGTTCCCACCTTGACCGGGGCAGATCGCTCCAGTTTCATCGAATCAGTGACCAGGATTACAGAGCGGGCCTGCCGTAGGATAGCCTGTGTCACCCGCACTTCACGCAGATCATAGTCCAGTATTTCACCTGAATCGTCGATGGCAGAACAGCCGATAATCGCATAATCCGGTTTAAACCTGTTAATAAACTCTTCGGTGGCCGGCCCAACAATCCCGCCATCGGAACTGCGTATCTTGCCTCCTGCTATCATGACCTCTACGTTACGAAGAGGCCACAAGATGCTCGCCACAGTAATATTATTGGTGATTACCAGGATGGAATCGTGATCCGTCAGAAACTCGGCCACACGCTCGGTGGTGGTCCCGAGATTGATATACATTGAAGAGTTGTTCGAGATGATTCCGGCAGTTATTCTGGCTATTTCAGTCTTTTCGCCAGCCATCAGAGTCTTTCTGGCACCGTGACCAAGATTCTCAACACTGTTTTTGATGACTGCTCCGCCGCGGACACGCTGAACAAGTTCGTGATCATATAACTGATTCAAATCACGTCGTATGGTCTGCGGAGTGACTTGTAAATGGGTTGCCAGTTGATCCACCTGCACGGAACCATGCTCGCGGACATGTTCCATGATCAAGCGTTGTCGTGTACTTATATCAGTTTCCAAGTTAATGCACTGGCTGGAAGATTAAGTCTCAATGAAACCCAGGGCCTACCACTAACACCCCATAGGCAGGATAGGTGGGCCCTGAGTCCTCTGGTCAACTATTCACCGGATAATTATTTAGCCCAGCGTTTAACCAGTTCATCATAGTTTACCGTTTCTCCCTTTGGTTTCTCATTGGCCAGCTTGGCCTTGGGAGAACCTGGTTTATTCAGCCAGACCGAAGGATCCATTTTCGCATTCAGCCTCGGACCACAACCGCCGTAGGTGTTTGCTTTTTCATCAGCTTTCTGCATACGCCCCATTACCAGGTCCATTTCCTCTGCAAGGCGGTCCATTGCCTGTTGCGAGGTAAAAACACCAGAGTTCACGTCACCAATCTGCTGCCACCAGATTTGGGCAAGTTTTGGATAATCAGGAACGTTTACACCAGTAGGTGACCACATTACACGGTCAGGCGAACGATAAAATTCAACAAGGCCGCCCAGTTTCGGGGAACGCGTGGTGAAGGAATCATTATTAATGGTACTCTCACGAATAAAAGTCAGGCCAACGTGACTTTTCTTGACGTCCAGAGTCTTTGAAACAACGAATTGAGCATAGAGCCAGGCCGCCTTACGACGATCAACCGGAGTTGACTTGAACAATGTCCATGATCCAGCATCCTGATATCCCAGCTTCTGGCCTGTTTCCCAATAGGGACCATGGGGAGAGGGAGCCATGCGCCATAATGGCGTTCCACTGTCATCAACCGTGTTGTTCCCTTCTGACTTGGGCGCCACCATGGAGGCGGTGAATGCTGTGTACCAAAAAATCTGCTGGGCAACATTTCCTTGAGAAAGAGCCGGCAGGGACTGGTAGAAGTCATAGCTTGCTGCACCCGGAGGAGCATATTTCCGCAGCCATTCGTCCCACTTACGAATTGCATAAACTGCCGCGGGACCATTAGCGGCACCACCACGTGATACCGATGCACCAACAGGATTACAGGTGCCTTCTTCCATGCGAAGTCCCCATTCATCAACGGGGATGCCGTTCGGCAGCCCTTTGCTGCCGGCGCCCGCCATGGAGAGCCAGGCGTCGGTCATCCGCCAGCCAAGATCCGGTGCCCGCTTGCCATAATCCATATGACCATAAATTTTGACACCATCAATTTCCTTGACATCATCTGTAAAAAATTCAGCGATATCTTCATAAGCTGACCAGTTCACTGGTACACCCAGTTCATAGCCGTATTTCGCTTTGAATTTTTCCTTCAGTTCAGGACGATCAAACCAGTCTTTACGAAACCAGTAGAGATTGGCAAACTGCTGATCGGGAAGTTGATACAGCTTTCCGTCAGGACCGGTCGTAAAAGATTTGCCGATAAAATCGTCAATATCCAGACCCGGATTGGTGACATCTTTGCCTTCGCCCGCCATCCAGTCCGACAGGTTGACGGCAAGCTGCAAACGCGAATGGGTACCAATCAGGTCCGAGTCATTGATATAGGCATCATAAAGGTTACGATTGGTCTGCATTTGAGTCTGAACCGCCTGTACAACCTCACCTTCACCAAGTAACTGATGGTTAACCTTAATGCCGGTGATATCAAAAAATGCTTTAGTCAGGACTTTTGACTCATACTCATGGGTGGGAATTGTTTCAGATAAAACATTGACTTCCATTCCTTTGAATGGCTTGGCAGCATTAATGAACCATTCCATTTCCTTCATCTGCTCACTTTTTGACAGTGTCGAAGGTTGGAACTCTTCATCAATCCATTTCTT
>RCNC010000137.1_pt1 | contig 39787 bp, 34 predicted proteins | sample 2041301 | NCBI WGS metagenome assembly RCNC01 (sample SAMN09708231, study PRJNA481090) | Marine sediment metagenome, whole genome shotgun sequencing project. | biome: marine sediment; feature: ocean; material: sediment; isolation source: Sewage treatment plant 13A marine sediment (STP13A) ...
GGTCCATCGTGGTCTCCCAAAGTTGTCCGGGATTCATCTCCCCCAGGCCCTTGTAGCGTTGGATCCCCAGACCTTTTTTTCCGAGTTGAAGGATGTCTTCCTTGAGTTGGAAGAGACCCTCCGCCTGCGTCTGATCCTCTCCCTTCTCCACCCGGTATGGAGGCTCTCCAATATCATCAAATTCTCCTGCAATTCTAATAAGTTCCTGAAATGCAGGGGTGGTCACCAGTTCCGCGTCCAGCACCGTCTCCCAGCTTGTCCCTTTCTTGGACGAAAGATACCGGATCCGGAAGCAATTGTTCTCAGGATCGCCCTCGATGAAGTACTCTTCCTGCTCTGTCGAAAACCCTTCCTTCTGCCTCGCTTCCCAGACGTTCCTGACCGTTCTCTCCAATTCCTCCCTGTCTTGAAGTATCCCTTCCGAAAACCCGGTTTCCAAGAGGAGATCCCTCAAGAACTCCCTGTCCACCATCCCGGGCCGGAGCTTCGAGAGCAGGTCGTCGAATCGGATGATCTTCTTCACGAGTGTCTTGAGTTGACCATCCTGCACCTTTTTCCCGTCTTCGAGATGAACCTTCGTGTCTTTCACGCCTCTGTCGAGCATGTATTCCATGAACTCGCGATTGTCCTTGATGTACTTCGATTGCTTCTTCTTCGGATCCTTCAGGAGGTAGAGGGGCGGCTGAGCAATATAGAGATACCCTCTCTCGATGAGCATTCGATAGTGGCGATAGAAAAATGTGAGCAGGAGCGTACGGATATGGGCCCCGTCCACATCTGCATCGGTCATGATGATGATCTTGTGATACCTCAAGTTCTCTATCCGGAAATCTTCCTCCCCGATTCCAGTACCCAAGGCCGTGATCATGTACCCGATTTCCTGATTCTGGAGCATCTTGTCCATTCGGGCCTTTTCCACGTTGAGAATCTTTCCCTTAAGGGGCAGAATCGCCTGGCATTTTCGGTCTCTACCCTGTTTGGCAGATCCTCCGGCAGAATCCCCCTCGACGAGGAAAATCTCGCTGTGCTGCGGGTCTTTCTCCTGACAATCCGCAAGCTTACCCGGCAGGGAACTCACCTCCAGGGCGCTCTTCCGGCGGGTGAGTTCCTTGGCCTTCCTGGCCGCCTCCCTCGCCCTGGCTGCCTCGTGTACCTTGTCAACGATCTTCCGCCCTGTCGACGGATTCTCCTCCAGGAAGGTACTCAGCGTCTCATTGACGAAATTCTCGACGATTCCCTTGACGTTGCTGTTGCCCAGTCTGGTTTTGGTCTGGCCCTCGAACTGCGGGTCCCTCACCTTCACACTGACGACACCCGTCAGGCCTTCGCGCATGTCCTCTCCACTCAGGGAGGCCTTCGCGTTCTTCTTGAACAGGTTGTTCGAACTTGCGTACGAGTTGAGCGTGCGGGTGAGGGCCGCGCGGAAGCCCGACAGATGCGTTCCCCCCTCCCGGGTGTTGATATTGTTCACATACGCGAAGACGGTCTCGGTATACCCATCGTTGTACTGCAGGGCGATGTCGATATCCACGTCCTCCCTGTTCCCCTGGAGGTGGATAATCTTCTTATGAAGGGGCTTCTTGCTCTCGTTAAGGAAGTCGATGAAAGAGGTGATACCTCCTTTGTAACTGTACTCACTCTTCTTGTTCGTTCTCACGTCCTCGAGGGTGATCTGCACGCCCGCATTCAGGAAGGATAGCTCTCTCAATCTTTGGGCGAGCGTATCGAAGTTCCAGTCCACGTACTCGAAGATCTCCGGGTCCGCCAGGAATCGAATCCTCGTCCCTGTCCTCTGCGTGGTCCCTGCAACGCGAAGCTCTGAGGCAACCTTTCCTCGTTCGAATTTCTGCTCGTATACCTTTCCCCCTCGCTTGACCCGGGCCTCCAGCTGCTTCGAAAGGGCGTTGACAACCGAGATGCCCACCCCGTGCAGCCCTCCGGAAACCTTGTAGTTCCGCCCGTCGAACTTCCCGCCTGCGTGGAGGGTGGTCATCACCACCTCCAAGGCCGGCTTTCCCTCGGTAACATGCTGATCAACCGGAATCCCGCGCCCGTTGTCCTCCACGGTCACACTGTTGTCGGTATGAATCGTTACCTCGATCTTCGTGCAGTAGCCGGCAAGGGCTTCGTCGATGCTGTTATCGACCACCTCGAAGACGAGGTGGTGAAGTCCTTCGGGCCCCGTCGAGCCGATATACATGGCCGGCCGTTTACGAACGGCTTCGATGCCACCCAATACCCGAATTGTGCTGGCATCGTAATCGGATTCGGTCTTCTCAACCACGTACTTACCTCACCTGTATTGGTGTGTTCCAAAATGGTTCATTTAACCCAATTATTTTACCATTTCCCCTTCTCGTTGTAAAGGAAAATCATACTATAAAATGTGGCTTTTCCGGATGCAATACTACATCTTGTATGTGGAACATCTCTGTCGTGTCGCTTTCTTCGGTAGAACGCTCGAAGCCCTCAATACGGCTTTGGTTTGGCTTGATTCCCGTTAAATGAGGAGCAAGAGAACCGTGTTTCTCGGCCCGGTCTTCTTCGGGCGGAGACTCTGTTTTCGGAGGGAGGGATTTCCTGGGAGATGCTCAGGATGATCAGATGCGAAGAGGCATAACAATATAACTATATTTTAAATCATCCTTTTCTCTCATCACGCAAGGCTTGAATCCAGCCCCAAATTCGATACTGACCTTCCCCTTGACGGTCTGGAGAAAATCAAGAAGGTAGCGAACATTGAAGGCAACCTCAAAGGGCTCCCCTTGATAGACCACATCCACTTCTTCTTCCGCTTCTCCGATTTCTGGGCTGTTGGAGAAGAAAGTCAACTTGTCGGGTTTCACCGAGAACCGAATGCCCTTTGACTTCTCCGTCGATAGAACCGAGACCCTTCGAAGCGATTCTTCGAGGACCGAGGCTTCTGCGGTAATGACGCTCTCGATCTCGCCTGGGAAAACCGCAAGGTAATCCGGGAATTTACCCTGGACGAGACGCATGATCATCGAGAGGTTGTCTTTTCGTATGAAGGCATTTTCCTGAAAAAGCCCGAATTCGAGATCCCCCGCTCCCTCTTCCATAAGTCTTCGGATCTCTTGTACACCCTTTTTGGGGAGGATGATATCCCGCTCCTGTCCTTCGGAGCCCTTCTGGAAGCCTGAGAGACAATCCGTGTCCGGGAGTTTCCTTTCACAGAAGGAGAGTCGATGACCGTCGGTGGCAACCATCCGGAGAACCGTCTCTTCGTTTTCACGAACCATGTGCGTAAGAATGCCCGTGAGTGTGTAACGTGTCTCATCCGAAGAAACGGAAACGAATACCTTCTGTATCATTTCCTGGAGAACATCGGCGGAAAGCTTGACCGATTCGGTTGTTTCGATAGCCGGAATCTTCGGAAACTCTTCGGGAGACAGGGAGCGAAGACGAAACCGGCTCCGCCCCGCTCGAATCTCGAGCTGTTCCGCTTTCTGCTTGAGATGGATTTCCCCTTCGGGAATCTCTCGGATGATTTCGAAGAACTTTCTGGCGTGTATCGTGGTACTGCCTTCTGTCACGATCTGTGCATCACAGGCCTCTGTCACACCGACTTCCAGATCGGTCGATGACAGTCTCAAGCCTGATGATTCCGTCTCCATGAGAATGTGCGCAAGAATCGGAAGAGTTGTTTTTCTCTCGACAATATTCTGCGCCCTTTGCAGATGAGAGAGCAGTTGACTTCTTTGTATTTTCACTTCCATAAGCAATTCCTCACGGGTTTGGGGAAGGGCATTTAGAAAAGATCTGTTTTTCTTCTTCTTATTAGTGGTTTTTTACATTGTTTAAATCTGATCTAACCTCTTGTTTTCTCTTGAATAGATTTTTACATCTTCTTTACTCCTTCTTTACACGTTCTGCCAAGTGTGTTTCCCTGTGCCTTGTTTTCAACAAAGAGGTGACGTTTGTCGCACACGGATTGCTCAAGGTCTACGCCATCAGAGATTTTCTCAATTGCTGGATTTCCCGCTGCAAATCAGAGTCGACCTCGAGCAGCGCAGTGATTTTATTAACGCCGTGAATGACGGTTGCGTGGTCCCTCCCGCCGAATCGGCTGCCGATTTCAGGAAAGGACTCGGATGTCAGCTCTCTGCAAAGGTACATGGCGACCTGTCTCGCTCGCGAGATCGGTTTTGCCCTTTTTGGAGATTTCAGCTCCCCTGCCTTGAGACCATGATGCTTCGCAACGATTCGGATAACTTCTTCGATCGAGATAAAGCTTCTTTTCGGCGAAAGAATGTCCTTTAGGACGTTATTGCACATGTCGACGGATATCGGCTCTTCGGACATCTCTGCGAAGGCCTTGAGTCGTGTAAGGCTGCCTTCCAGCATTCGCACGTTTGACTGTATGTGGCGAGCCAGAAAATGGCAGACGTCGCTCGGCAGATCCATGTCCTCTACTTTTGCCTTCTTGTTCAAGATCGCTGCGCGGGTCTCCATGTCCGGGAGTTGGATGTCCGCAATGAGACCCCACTCGAACCGCGACCGGAGTCTCTCCTCGAGCTCCGGAATGTCTTGTGGGACCTTATCGCTCGTGACGACAATCTGCTTTTGAGAATCGTAGAGTGCGTTGAAGGTATGGAAGAACTCTTCTTGCGTTCTCTCTTGCGTAGCCATGAACTGTACGTCATCAACCAAGAGAACGTCGATGGATCGATATTTCTTCTGAAAGTCGCGCATCTTCTCATACTGGATTGCGTGAATGAGGTCGTTGATGAAAGTCTCTGCGCTCAGGTATTCCACGATGAGGCCGGGAGTCCTCTGAGAGACCTGGGCCGCAATGGCATGCAAGAGGTGTGTCTTGCCGAGACCGACGCCACCGTAGATGAACAACGGATTATAGCTGTTGCCCGGCTGGTTAGCCACTGCGAGGGAAGCTGCGTGCGCAAACTGATTCGACGATCCTACGACGAAATTTTCGAAACTGAATCGGAGGTTTGTGTTGAGCATAGAAACATCTTCTCCCGTACTATGTGCAGCCAAGCAGGATGAGGGAGGAAAATCGGGACGGGACGGGCTCGTAAGAACCGTTATGCTGCTTGGGAAAAAGTTTTCTCCGCATAGGATTGTGAAATAATTTCAACGGGAAACGTTTGTTTCTCACGAACTTATCAACACCTTTATCAACAGTTGTTGAAAACAATAAATTCCCAATAAAAACAATGGGTTAAGACACTATTTTGCGAGTAAACTCACGGAAAGAATTGAGTATCTTCAGAAGTCGACGCTCTTGTGGCATAGCGAAAAGCCCATACCGGTTCGGATGAAGAGAAAACTCGCAGCACAAGCTGTCTGGTGGTTGCATCCAAAAGGGTAGGCAGCAAAGATCGCAGACGAGAGAAAAGGGCGACCCGGAGAAGTGAAACGGTTCGCCCTCCGCAAGATACCTACCGCAGGCATATTTCCTAACAGATTCCATTTTTGTTTTCAAGGAAAGAAAATCGATTTTCTTCCGCACCTTTATCGGTTCATGGAATTTACTTTTTTCAGGCAAGTTGATAGTGTAAGGAATTTGGCAGTTTACCTGGTTCATTATCCGCTATGGCACATCGTACAACGTGGGAGAGCCATCGTTGAAAGGGACGATTCTAATAAAGAAGGCAATGTGCAAGAGTTGCGGTCTCTGCATCGAGGCCTGTCCAAAGGGATCTATCTTCATCTCGAAGAAAATCAATGAGAAGAGTTATTTCCCTGCGGAGTTCGACAAGAAGAACAACGAGTGTACGGGATGTGGCCTTTGTGCCGTCATGTGCCCGGAAGCGATCATCGAGGTTTACCGTGAAAAAAAATGAGAAAGTCCTGCTTCGTGGGAGTGAAGCAATCGGAGAAGCCGCCCTTCGGGCAGGCTGCCGATGCTACTTCGGCTACCCGATTACGCCCCAGAACGAGCTGCCGGAATACATGGCCCGCAGAATGGCGGAATTGCCGGGTACGGTGTTCCTGCAGAGTGAGAGCGAGCTGGCGGGCATCAATATGGTGTACGGAGCCTCCGCCACGGGCACCCGTGTGATGACCTCCTCTTCGAGCCCGGGGGTGAGCCTGATGCAGGAGGGGATATCCTACCTGGCAGCCTGCGAATTCCCTTCCGTGATCGTGAACATCGTCCGAGGCGGCCCCGGGCTAGGGAACATCGCTCCTGCTCAATCCGACTACTTTCAGGCAACGCGTGGAGGCGGGCACGGAGACTATCGTTGCATCGTGCTTGCGCCCGCCTACCTCCAGGAGGCCGTTGACCTCACCTACCGGGCCTTCGACCTGGCGGATGAATACCGGATCCCGGTCATCCTGATCGGGGACGGCATGATGGGTCAGATGATGGAACCGGTGGTGTTGCCGGAGTTTCGGAAGGACCTTCCCGCCAAGGAGTGGGCGATCACGGGAGCAGGCAAGGGGCCGAGCCGTTTCGTGAGGAGCCTCCTGCTCGACGTGCACGTGGAGGAAGCGCACAACTGGAAGCTCTACCGGAAGTACCAGAGGATCGAACGGCGAGAGCCCCAATCGGAAACCTACGCCACCGAGGATGCGGATATGGTTGTCGTTGCCTATGGAACCGCGGCCAGGATCGCGAAGGGAGCGGTCAGGCGATTGCGGGACAAGGGTATGAAGGTCGGCTTATTTCGACCGATCACCCTTTGGCCCTTTCCTTCCAAGGCAGTGGCCCGGTTGGCGGAATCGGTCGGTAAATTCCTCGTCTTCGAGATGTCGATGGGTCAGATGGTCGAAGACGTCAAGTTGGCATTGAACGGGAAGGCGGAGGTCGAACTCTACGGAAGACCGGGAGGGGTGGTGGTCACCCCTGTGGAGCTTTCCCGCATCCTGTCGAGGCGTTACAACGCGATGCAGCACGAGGCATAGACATGAAGGGAATGAAGAAAGTCATCGGAAGGCCTAAGTACCTCAAGGAGGTGCCGAATCACTACTGCCCCGGGTGTGGACACAGCATCATACATCGGCTTCTGGCAGAGGTGATCGAGGAACTCGACATACGGGACAGAGCGATCTGTATTCCCCCCTGCGGCTGTGCCGTCCTGGCCTATTATTACATTGATGTAGACATGGTGGAGGCGGCCCACGGGAGAGGCACGGCTGTCGCGACCGGGATGAAGCGCTGCCTGCCCGATCGTGTGGTCTTCACCTATCAGGGAGACGGAGACCTGGCAGCCATCGGAACGGCAGAATTGATTCATTCGGCGAATCGCGGCGAAAGCATCACCACGATTTTCGTCAACAACGGGGTGTATGGAATGACGGGAGGCCAGATGGCCCCGACGACCATGGTGGGGCAGAAGACGACCACCACCCCGAAGGGCCGAAATTCCGTCACAGACGGCCCCCCGCTCAAGATGTGCGAGTTCCTCTCGCCCTTGGATGGCACGGCCTTCCTGGCGAGGACCAGCGTGCATTCGCCCAAGCACATCCAGACGACAAAGAAGGCCATCCGGCAGGCCTTTCAGACGCAGATGAACGACGAAGGGTTCTCCATGGTCGAAATTCTGTCCCAATGTCCCTCCAACTGGAAGCTTTCTTCCGTGGACAGCTGCCGATGGATCGAGGAGGGGATGATACCCCAATTTCCTCTTGGGGTGGTTAAGCAGAGACAAACGGAGCCGTCATGATCCATAAAGCCATCATAGCGGGCTTCGGCGGCCAGGGGATTCTGATGATGGGCGTTACCCTGGCCAATGCAGCCATGAGGGAAGACAAGCAGGTCACCTACCTTCCCACGTATGGGGCCGAGGTGAGAGGAGGGACCGCCAACTGCACGGTTTCGGTCGGGGACGAGGAGATCGCCTCGCCGATCGCGTCGAACCCGGATTACCTGGTCGTCATGAATGCCCCTTCCCTGCACAAGTTTCAGAGCATCCTCAGAAAAGGGGGGCACTGCCTTGTGAACACGTCGCTGGTCCACGAGAAATCGATTCGGCAGGACGTGAAGGTCTACGAGATCGCTGCGAGCGAGATGGCGGAGGAATTGGGCGATCTCCGGGCTGCCAACATGATCGTGCTGGGTTCCTTCCTGAAGATATCCGGCATGGTCAAGCCCGAGACAGTGCTCGAAATCGTTGACGAGACGTTCCGCCGGAAGAGTCCGGAGGTTATGGAAAGAAACAAGGAGGCCCTTTGGGCGGGCTACCGTTTTTTTGAGTAGAGGAGTGATTCGATGCCAGCCAAGCAAATCTGCGTTCAGATGGACAACCAGCCCGGTGCCCTCCATCACGTGACGGAGGTGCTCAAGCTCGAGGGGGTGAACATCCGCGCCATCAGTGTGCTGGATCCGGGAGAGGCGGCGGCCGTGGTGAGAATGATGGTCGACGACCCGGAACTGGCCGCGAACGCTCTTGCCAGTGGAGGCATCGATTTCTTCGAGGAAGAGGTGATCGCGGCAGAGGTGCCGGATCATCCCGGAGGCCTGCATGCCGTGCTGGAGGCTCTCAAGGTTGCGGGAATAAACGTCCTGCAACTCTACAGTTACCTGGGACGCTCCGGACCCCACGCCATACTCATCCTTGCCGTGGACAAGCCTGAGGAGGCCAAGGCCATGCTCAGGCAGAACTGGGTCCGCGTGTTCGATGAGGACGTGTACGAGAGATAGAGAGCCGATAAGGTCCTGAATTCACATCCTGATTCTTTCCATCCGCCTTCGCAGGGGACTACGGCCTTGGCCGTGGTTGAATGGAAACCCATCCTTCGAAGCTCGCTTTAGTGTGCTTCGGCGTGATGTCGCCCCCGAGGCGTTGTGATGGTACCACGGGTTTACCCGTGGGGCTCCATCGTTCGGTGGTTCCCTGTACCGACTCGTCGTGGGGAACCGGATCTTCCCGCGGCTTCCATCCCCCACGATGAAACGTTTAAGAAAACGAGGTGAGCATGGCGCAAAAGAAGCGGCGAAAGGCCATGTTGGCCCTTGAGGACGGCCGTGTATTCCATGGTTGGGCCTTCGGTTCGCATCGGGATGCCGTGGGAGAGGTGGTCTTCAACACGAGCATGACAGGGTACCAGGAGATCCTGACAGACCCCTCGTACAAGGGGCAGATCGTGACCATGACGTACCCCTTGATCGGCAACTACGGGGTCAACGAGGCGGACGTGGAGTCCCGGGGCCCCCACGCGGAAGCCTTCGTCGTAAGGGAGCTCTGCAAACATCCGAGCAACTGGCGGTCGCAGATGCCCCTGGCGGACTACATGAAGAAGCACCGTCGGCCCGGAATCGAAGGAATCGACACCCGGGCCCTGACGAAGCACATCCGGACAGCGGGTGCGATGCGCGCCGCCCTGTCTTCGCGGATCGAGAACCCGGACGACCTCGTGGACAAGGCCAGGCAGTGGCCCGGGCTCGTCGGCCAGGACATGGTGCGATGGGTCTCGTGCAAGGAGTCGTTTCCCTGGCCGCCCGACGAGGGCCCGGGGCCTTCCTGGGCGAGACGGATGTCGATCGACGCCGGGCCGAAAAGGGGGCCCTATCGCGTGGTCGCCATGGATTTTGGGATCAAGTTCAACATCCTGAGGCTTCTTCAGGCCCATGGCTGCTCCGTGACCGTGGTGCCCGGCACTGCGACCGCCAAGGAGATCTTCGGGCATGCCCCGGACGGGGTCTTTCTCTCGAACGGGCCCGGGGATCCTGCTGCCGTGACCTACGGGATCGAGACCGTTCGGGACTTGATCGGAAAGGTTCCGATCTTCGGGATCTGTCTGGGCCATCAGATCCTGGGCCTGGCCCTGGGCGCGAAGACCTTCAAGATGAAGTTCGGACATCGGGGGGCCAACCAGCCGGTCAGGGAGCTGGCCACGGGCAGGGTGCACATCACCTCGCAGAATCACGGGTTCTGCGTCGACACGACGACGCTCGACATGAGGGAAGTGCGCATCACCCACGTCAACCTGAACGACGTGACCCTCGAGGGCCTCGAACTCCGGGACGCCCCCGCATTCTCCGTGCAGCATCATCCCGAGGCCTCCCCGGGGCCCCATGACAGCATGAGAAGTCTTTTCGAAAAGTTCGTGGCGTCCATGGAAGTAGAAAAGCCTTGATAAATCGAGGGGTTTACCGTGCCACGCAGGGATGACATCCAGAAGATCCTGATCATCGGAGCCGGGCCGATCGTGATCGGCCAGGCATGCGAATTCGATTATTCCGGCACGCAGGCGTGCAAGGCGCTTAAAGAGGAAGGCTACGAGATCGTCCTGGTCAACAGCAATCCTGCCACCATCATGACCGATCCACTCGTTGCTGACCGGACCTACATCGAACCGATTCTCCCCGAGTACGTGGCAAGAATCATCGAGCTGGAGAAACCGGACGCCCTGTTGCCGACCATGGGAGGCCAGACCGCGCTGAACATCGCTTCCGAGCTGGCCGAGCAGGGGGTGCTCGCGGCCCACGGGGTGCAGATGATCGGGGCCAACCCGGATGCGATCAAGAAGGCCGAGGATAGGGAACTGTTCAAGGCCGCCATGGAGAAAATCGGCCTGGAGGTTCCTAGAAGCGGGACCGCCCGTTCACCGGAAGAGGCCAGGACGATCGCCGAGGAGATCGGTTATCCGGTGATCGTAAGGCCGAGCTTCACCCTTGGGGGGACCGGAGGGGGGATTGCCTGCGACGCGGAGAGCTTCGACAGAATCGTCAAGGGGGGTCTCGACTCGAGCCGGATCCACACGGTGCTGCTCGAAGAGTCGGTGATCGGGTGGAAGGAGTTCGAGCTCGAGGTGATGCGGGACATCAAGGACAACGTGGTCATCATCTGCTCGATCGAGAACCTGGACCCCATGGGGGTCCACACCGGCGACAGCATCACGGTTGCCCCTGCGCAGACCCTTACGGACAAAGAATATCAGATCATGCGGGATGCTTCGATCGACATCATCCGCGAGATCGGGGTAGAGACCGGCGGTTCGAACATTCAGTTCGCCCTTCACCCGGAAGACGGACGGATGGTCGTGATCGAGATGAACCCGAGGGTGTCCCGCTCCTCCGCGCTTGCTTCGAAGGCGACGGGATTCCCGATCGCCAAGATGGCCGCCAAGCTCGCCGTGGGATTCACCCTGGACGAAATACCGAACGATATCACACGGGAGACCCCCGCTTCCTTCGAGCCCACGATCGATTACTGTGTGGTCAAGATCCCCCGGTTCACCTTCGAGAAGTTCCAGGGGGCGGACGACACGCTGGGGATCTCGATGAAATCGGTGGGGGAGACGATGAGTATCGGCCGGAACTTCAAGGAGGCGTTGCAAAAAGGGCTGCGCTCGCTCGAAATCGGCTGTTCCGGCCTGGGGTGCGATGGAAAAGACAGGGCAAGACAGATCCTGGCTCGCCGGAAGAAGGATCCCCGCACGGTGGAACGAGAGATCCTGGCTCGGCTCGAGAGGCCGAACCCGGAGCGTATCTTCGACATCCGGTATGCCCTTCTCTGCGGGATCCCGATCGATTCGATCTACGAGAAGAGCGGAATCGACCCCTGGTTCCTCTGGAACATCCAGGACATCCTGGATGCCGAGGGGGAACTGAAACGGGCGGTTCGGAGGGCAAGGCGGCAGAAGCGGTCGTCCGGCTGCCCGTTCCCCGAGTCGATGCTCCGCGAGGCGAAGGCGTACGGGTTTTCCGACCGGCAGCTGGCGCATATAGCCGGAGGGGAAGAACAGCAGATAAGGCAGTGGCGAAAGGAACTGGGGATTGCCCCCGTCTACAAGCTGGTCGACACCTGCGCGGCCGAGTTCGAGGCCTACACCCCCTACTACTATTCCAGCTACGAGGAAGAGGAAGAGGCGCGAACGGATCCGGACAAGAGAAAGGTCATGATCCTGGGTGGAGGGCCGAACCGGATCGGGCAGGGAATCGAGTTCGACTACTGTTGCGTGCACGCCTCGTATGCCCTCCGGGAAGAGGGGATCGAGAGCGTGATGGTCAACAGCAACCCGGAAACGGTCAGCACGGACTACGACACCTCCGACAGGCTCTACTTCGAGCCCCTCACGCTGGAAGATGTGCTTCACATCGTGGAACGGGAAAGGCCGGAGGGTGTAATCGTCCAGTTCGGGGGGCAGACACCGCTCAACCTCGCCGTGCCGCTCCGGGAATGCGGTGTGAACATCCTGGGAACCTCGCCGGACAGCATCGACCGGGCAGAGGATCGGGAGCGCTTCAAGGTGATGCTCGACAAGCTGGGGCTCGTTCAGCCGGACAACGGGACCGCCACCTCGTTTCGGCAGGCCAAGAAGATCGCCGACGCGATCTCTTATCCGGTCGTGTTGAGGCCTTCCTATGTACTGGGAGGCAGGGCCATGGAGATCTGCCACGAGGAGGCGCAGCTCGAGGACTACATCGAGAAGGCGGTGCGGGCCTCGAAGGACCACCCGATCCTCATCGACAAGTACCTGGAGGACGCCGTCGAGATCGACGTGGATGCCGTGTGCGACGGCACGGACGTGTTCGTCGGCGGGATCATGGAGCACGTGGAGGAGGCGGGGATTCACTCCGGAGACAGCGCCTGCGCAATTCCACCGTACACGTTGAGCGAGCCGGTCCTAGAACGGATTCGCCAGAACACGCGGGCCCTTGCCCTGGAGCTGGGCGTCCGCGGCCTGATGAACGTCCAGTACGCGGTCAAGAACGATCTGATCTATGTCCTGGAGGTCAATCCCCGGGCGAGCCGGACCGTCCCGTTCGTGAGCAAGGCGATCGGCCTGTCTCTGGCCAAGATCGCCACGAAGGTGATGGTCGGCAGAACCTTGAAGGAGATGGGGATACGGGAAGTGCGGGCCCCTCGCCACGTTTCGGTTAAGGAGAGCGTGTTTCCCTTCGCCAGGTTCCCTGGGGTGGACGCCATGCTCGGGCCGGAGATGAAGTCCACGGGCGAGGTCATGGGGATGGATCCTGTGTTCGGCATGGCCTTCGCGAAGTCCCAGCTGGCGGCCGGGCAGAGGCTTCCCAGGCGAGGCAATGTCTTTGTGAGCCTTCAGAACAAGGACAAACGGCCTATGATTTTCATCGTCAAGACGCTCTGCGAGCTCGGGTTCCACATCTGCGCCACGGACGGGACGGCGCGCATGCTCCAGATAAACGGAATCACCGTAGAGAGGATCCGCAAGGTCTCCGAAGGCCACCCCAACGTGGTGGACCTGATGAAACAGGGGAAGGTGGAGCTGATCATCAACACGCCCAGCAGCCGAAGCCCCCGGAAAGACGAAGTGACCATCCGATCGAACGCAGTGGCGCGCGGGATTCCCCTGATCACGACGGTGTCAGGGGCTTCGGCCGCGGTGAATGCGATCCAGGTGCTGCTGCAGGAAGAGCCCCGGGTCAAGGCCCTGCAGGACTACCTCAGCCCTGAGACCCCCCCCGTCTGTTGATTGACGCTCCGGTAGGACCGGGCGATCCAGAGGGCAACCCAGAAGGTAACGAAGGCGAGCGCGAGGCCCACGATCACGCTTCCCACGCAATAGGGGAGGAGGTACTCGTTCAGGAGGTCCTGCCAGTGCGGGGACCGGAAGTGTTCCTTTATTTCCTGTAGCGAAAGGTGGGCCGCGCGGTCGTAAAGGAGCCAGCTTCCGGTTTCCAGGCTGAAGAAGATCAGGAACGGGGCCAACAACGGGTTGGAAACCAACGTACCGAAGAGAGTGGCCGGCTTGTTCAGGCCGACCAGGAAGCAAAGGGCGATGGCCAAAAAGGTGTGGAGGCCCCACAGGGGACTGGCCCCCAGAAACACCCCGACGGCCAGCGCGAGTGCGAGCTTCCGGGGGGAGGTGTGGGAGTTCCAGAGGGAGCGGAACTGCTCACGGATTTTCGTTGGCCTTACAGACATGTTTCTGTTCCAGAGGTCTAGCAGGCCGTTGAAAAAGGCCCATCTACGGCGTTGCACTCATCCTTCGTCACTGCGGCGTACGTTGTACGCCTCATTATGACATGGACCCCCGCCTTCGCGGGGGCAAGTTTTGTGCGCCTTGCATCTGGACCTTTTTGAACGGCCTGCGTAACAGCAGCTTTTCAGCAGGACACTAGGAGGCTATTCTCGGACAGCCTCCTTGGAGACAAAGCTTTGATGGTTCTGGACGAAGTCAGGATTCTTACCCGATTCTCGCAGGATAAGCAACCGGAAGGAGGCAATTGGGATGAACAGGGATAAATCCGGAAAGGCCTTTGAGGCGGCTCGAGGGGTCCTCCCTGGCGGAGTGAACTCTCCTGTGCGTGCTTTTCGTGCTGTGGGAGGTGAGCCCATCTTCGTCAGGCAGGGGCAGGGTGCCTGGATCGAGGACGTGGACGGAAACCGGTATGTGGACTATCTGTGTTCCTGGGGCCCCCTGATCCTGGGTCATGCCCATCCCGCGGTCATCAAGGCTCTCCGGGAGAGGATAGGGAAGGGCACGAGCTTCGGCATCCCGACAGAGCTGGAGACCGAGCTTGCCATGAAGGTCGTCCGGGCGGTCCCCTCGATGGAAAAGGTGCGCTTCGTCAATTCGGGTACCGAAGCGACGATGAGTGCCGTGCGCGTGGCGAGGGGCTACACGGGGCGCTCGAAACTGATCAAGTTCGAGGGCTGCTATCACGGGCATGTGGATGCCTTGCTCGTCAAGGCCGGTTCCGGGGCCGCGACCTTCGGATCGCCGGACAGCCCGGGGATTCCACCTGCCGTGACCGCGGATACACTTTGTTTGCCGTACAACGATCTGGGGGCGGTGGAGCGAGCCTTGGAGGTCCACGGCAACGAGGTGGCCGCCGTGCTGCTGGAGCCGGTGGCCGGCAACATGGGCCTGGTGCATCCTGCGGAGGGGTTTCTGGAGGGGCTGAGGGATCTGACGACGCGGGCCGGAAGCCTGTTGATCTTCGATGAGGTGATCACGGGGTTTCGATTGGGGCTGGGGGGCGCGCAGGAGCGGTTCCGCATCCTGCCGGACCTCACCTGTCTTGGAAAGATCCTGGGAGGAGGGCTGCCCGTGGGTGCATTCGGTGGCAGGGAAGAGATCATGCGGGTCCTTTCGCCCGAGGGGCCGGTCTACCAGGCGGGCACCCTTGCCGGAAACCCCCTGGCCATGCAGACCGGCTTGACGACCCTGGAACAGATCGAGAGGCCCGGTTTCTACGACGCCCTGAACGAGAAGGCGCAGCGGTTTGTCCAAGCCCTCGAAGGGGTGGCCCGCGAGGCGGGAGGGGACGTCCGGGTGCAATCGATCGGTTCGATGTTCACGGTGTTCTTTCGATCCGAGCCCGTTGTTGATTTCGCCACGGCAAGCGGATGCGACCTGGAACGCTTTGCCCGGTTCCACCGGCAGATGTTGTCCGAGGGGGTCTACTGGCCCCCGAGCCAGTTCGAGACGTGCTTCGTTTCCGAAATGCACGGGGAAGAGGAGTTCGAGAGGACGCTGGAAGCGGCCAGAAAGGCCTTCCGGGCCGCCGGCGGATGAATCGACGAGGAACGCTTGGCCACGTCCATCGACCGGGCTTCTGTGGGGTCAGGTCTCACTTTTCAAGTTTTCGGAACCCCGAAAACTTGAAAAGTGAGACCTGACCCCAAACTCCGTTTCTCGGGGTTTTCGTCCGGCCCGGCCCGGTAGACAGAGCGGGTTCGAGACCAGGATTCCTTGACTTTTCCTGCCGGGTTCTTTAAAATTTGCGATCTTCTAACGGGCTGTTGCTGAGGCCCTGAGCCGAAGAACCAAGGCGCTCTTCCAGAGGGTGTGGCCATCCCGGTAGGCAAAACGGATTTGAGGAGGCTCGCTGTTTTGGGAGCCCTGGCCATGGAGATGGCCTTCTCCGTGCTGGCCGGAACTGTAGTTGGCTACGTACTGGATGAAATCTTCGAGACGGCGCCGGTTCTGACGATTATCTTCCTTTTTGTGGGGCTCGGCGGTGGGGTTGTCGCTTTCGTGAAGCTTTGGACCCTCCAGAAGGAGAAGCTCTAGTCACGTGGAGAAGATGGAATTCGAGGCCGGTGCGCGGAAGCTGAACAGGATCGAACGAGACAGCCTCCTGATCCTGCTGGGATGCACCTTTCTGGCAGGGATGTTCACGGGTACAGTATCCGCGAGTGTGGGGCTTCTGTTGGGAGGAGCCCTCGTTCTGGCGAACTTCCATTACCTTTGGAGATTCGCCCGGGCGGCCATGCAGCAGGAGAGCGGGAAGGGGCCTCTGCTTGCGAGGATCTCGCTGCTGTTCATTCTGTTTCTCGGGGCGGTGGCCTTCTCGCTTCTCGTACTGAAGGTCCCGCTGATTCCGTTCTTTCTCGGCACGCTCAGCCTGTTGGCGTCGATCCTCTTGAACAGCCTTGTGTTCGTGTGACCGAAATGCGGACCTTATGGGGAGTTGAAAAGAGATGGAACATGGGTTCACGTGGTATGGCGCTACGCCTTTTGCAGGGTTGATCCCGATCCATGTGTTTCACGGCCTCTTTGCCCTGCTGTTGATCATCCTCGTCGCCTGGAGGATCCGGGTAAGCCTGAAAAAGGCCCGCGATCCCCTGATCCCGGACACGAAGTTCTCGGCCCGAAACGTCTTCGAGCTCGTGGTTCAGACGACTTACGGCCAGCTGCGAGCGATCATCGGCCCTGACGGGGACAAGTATATCACCCTTGTCGGGGGGTTGTTCATCTTCATCTTTTTCTGCAACATCATTGCGATCGTTCCGGGATTCGTGCCGGCCACGGACAACCTGAACACGAACCTGGCCATGTCCCTGATTGTGTTTCTGGCTTACAACTACTATGGCTTCAAGGAACATGGAATCGGATATCTGAAGCAATTCGCCGGGCCCATCCTCTGGCTGGCGCCCCTGATGTTCCTGATCGAGTTGCTGAGCCATCTGTTCCGGCCCATGTCCTTGTCGATTCGTCTTTTCGGAAACATGTTCGGAGACCACATGGTGCTCGGGATCTTCTCCGATCTCGTTCCCTTGGTGGTTCCGGTCATCTTCATGATCCTTGGTATCGTGGTCTCGATGATTCAGGCCTTTGTGTTTGCCGCGCTTACCACGGTGTACATCGCCTTGGCCGTATCCCATGACCACTGATCCGTTCGGGCCGGAAGGCAGGAAGGACGAGGTGAATACAGGTCCACAACAGGGTTAGAAAGATGTAGCTACTCAGGGGAACCCACAGGAGAAGAAAGGAGCGAGAGGAATGAACAGGAAGAAGGCATTGATTCGAGTGGTAGCCCTCGTCGGGCTCTTGACGCTGGCCCTGCCCACGCTGGTGCTCGCGGGAGACGAGGCAGAAGGTAAGGGTGGCGATTTCCTGATGAAGTTCGGCCTTGCTATCGGTGCGGGGCTGGGCTTGGGGCTGGCGGCCTTTGGTGGCGGTCTCGGCCAGGGGAAGACGGCAGCAGCAGCGCTCGAAGGTATCGCGAGGAATCCTGGGGCCGCGGACAAGATGTTCGTCCCGATGATCATCGGGCTGGCCTTGATCGAGTCCCTGGTCCTTTACACCTTCATCATCTCGATCTTCTTGCAGGCCAAGATCTAAGAAGATCAGGGGTACGAAATCAAAGAAGAGGGGGCGCCTGAACTCGCCTCCTCTTCTTTCCTGACCCACCACCGTCCCTTCGCCCGGAGACCCTCTCTCGAGATGCGTGGATTCGAGCAAGAGGCCTACCTGTACTCCCCTGGTGAGATCTTCCGGCGGAAGCATCCGACCAAGGCTCTTTAGGAGACTGCCCCCTTGCGTTGTTTTCCTCCCCTAAGGGTTCGCGCAGAAATAACTTTACAGGGGAAGGGCCAATCATCTCATCATGGGGATGGGAAAATGTGAAGTTATTTCTGCGCGAACCCTTAGGTAAAAGGCAAGTAGCCATTAGCTCTTAGCCCACCCCGCGCCTCCCCGTCTTTAACGGACAGCGCTGTCGTTGGGGTGGCGGCTGGGAGCTAAGAGCGAACAGCGAAAAGCCAGAAGGCACGGATTACGCCCCGTACCCGACAGCCCCTGGCCACTGAACAGGGATAGCACACTATGGAAGGTGCTGTGGACGTCGTCGTCGTGGGCGGCGGGATCATCGGGTGCTCGATTGCCCTGGAGCTCAGGGCTCGAGGGGGATTCGATGAGGTCATCCTGCTCGAGAGGGGCCCGTTCCTCGGGGACGGAACGAGCAGTCGCAACAGCTACGTGATCCATGCCGGCATTTATTACCCCCAGGACTCCTTGAAGGCGAGATTCTGCGTCCGCGGAAACCGCGAGCTCTACGCCTTTTGCGAGAGGCACGCAATCCCCTGCCTGAATACGGGCAAGGTCATCCTGGCCTTCTCACAAGAGGAGATCCCGATCCTTGAAAGGTTGCAGCGACAGGGGGAGCGCAACGGGGTGGAAGGGTTGCGCATCGTCGACGAAAGGGGGATCAGGGAAAGGGAGCCCTCGATCCAGGCTGCCGGGGCCCTCCTTGTTCCCTCAACCGGGGTGTTCGATGTGGCCCAGTGGTTTCGCGTGGCCGAGGGATTGCTTTACGAACAGGGGGCGATGGTTCTCAAGAACACGCCCGTCGTGGGGATGGAGCCGAAGGGACAGGGGGTTCGGGTGGAGACCCGGACACGGGGAAAGGTGTTGGCACGATTCGTGGTCAACGCAGCCGGCTTGCACGCGGATGATGTGGGAAACCTGCTGGGTAACCGGTTTCGAATCTATCCCATCCGGGGGGACTATTTCTCGTTGGCCGGAAAGAAGGCGGGCGAGGTCCGTGGGGCGGTCTACCCCCCGCCGGGAGATCTCGGGCTGGGCATACACTTGACGCGGCTGTGGGACGGAACCCTGCTGATCGGTCCGGACGCCCGACGGGTGGAGAGCAAGGAGGACTACGGCCCCCTGCCGGTCTTCGACGAGGAAGGCAATCTGGATCCGGAGTCGGGCGATTTTCAGCGCTTCTTTGCCCCGGTGAAGAAGTACTTCCCCGCCGTTCAGGAACGGGACCTGCACCTCGCCCATTGCGGAATCCGGCCTTCTCTGCTCCCCCCGGGGGAGAAGGGGTTCCGGGACTTCCGGGTCGAATGGGACCGGAGCGATCCGCGCGTGCTCCACCTACTCGGCATCGATTCCCCGGGCCTCACGGCCTCCCCCGCCATTGCCCGGCATGTAGCGGACTTGCTTGCCGAGCGCGCGGGATAAGCGCGGGTCCTTGACTGCTGTCCGGTGTTCCGTCTCGGTCTTCTGGGGCTCCATGTTCCGGCAATAGAGTCCCTCGTCCCTCAAGGGCTTTGCTTGGGCGCTGCGCGCGAAGTCCTTCGATATGCACGCGGGGACTCGGGAAGCCTCCACGAGTCGCCCTGCGAAAACCGAGCCGGAACACCGGACAGCAGCCAAGGGCTCATCACAGCGCCAATCGTGCCTCCGCCACACACCATCGCCTAAACCCCTTCGCCCCAATGCTCATCCAGCGGACAGGAAGGATGCGGGTGGTTGCCCCCCGTGAGGGCCCGGGGTGGATCTCTGAAGGAAAAAACAAAAGAAGGTGCCCAGGGTGGAGGCGTGGGGGCTAGGGAGGGGGGGCATGGGTGCCTGACCCCTGATCCCTGACCCCTGACCCCTCATGACGCGTCTCCCGCACCCGAAGAAACAAGAGAACGCTCCCAGCGAGAAGGAGGAAAATGCAGACCCCCTGGTAAAGCGTGAGGCCGGCGAGAAGGGCCGTGGTGTCGCCGCGGAAGAACTCGAGAAGGAACCGCGCCGCGGCATAGAGGAGGACGAAGAGGACCGTGAGAAGCCCCGGGGTCTTGCCCCTTCTGTGAAGGGCGAGCAGGATGCAGAAGATGGCGAGGGCGGCCGTTGCGCTGTACAACTGAACCGGATGGAGCGTGAGCAGGCTGTTTCTGACGAGTTTCACCGAAAGCCCATGGAACGGATGCCCCTCTCCTATCGGCGTTCCCCAGCAGCATCCCTTCATGTAGCAGCCGATGCGTGCGAAAAAGAGGCCGACGGGTGCCCCGAGCGAGAAGGCGTCCGCGGTCGGCCAGAAAAAGATATGGGGGACGATTCGGGAGATTGCGAGCAGCAGCAATGCACAAAAGGCCAGGGCGCCGAGCAGGCTGTGCCCGTCCTTCCAAAAAACGAGGATTCCGGACAGATCCCATCCGGAAAGGCCCGGATGGAGAAGCCAATGGGCCAGGTGGGCCCCAAAGAGGGCACCCAAAACCATCGAGGCCACCAAGAGGCCGGCCCTGAATCGTCCTGTCTCCCCCTGGAGCAAGAAGAAAGAAACGAGGCTCCCACCCAGGATGCCCACGGTGATCATTACCCGCCAGGAATCCAGGAGAAGCCAGTCGCCCAAGGGTATGTAGGAAAACATCGTCTCATTTTGGACGGATCATCGAGGTACGGACCCGATGCAGCCGAAGCCAGGGCAGGGGACGTTGGGGGGCGTGCAGTTATCCCCGACACCGTCCAAGTCCGTGTCCACCTGGCCCGGGTTCGATTTATATGGGCAGTTGTCCCAGTGGTTTGGGATGAAGTCCCCATCCACATCCGGGTTATAAGCCACATTCGGCAGGTTTTTCACCGCCCGGTTGGCGTTGAGCCTGCCACCCGTGCTGGTCTTTGCATCGTTTACAGGATCCGCGACTACGGGGTCCACGTTATACATAACGCGGTCGACGAAATTCATGAGCGTCGACAAGTTGCCCGGAACCGGCTCAAGGGCAGGGACGGCGGCCAGCACCAGGGCAAACACGCCGGCTACGTGAGGAGAGGCCATGCTGGTGCCGTTCAGCAACCTGAAATCGCCTTCTCGGACGGTGCTGTAAATGCCGACTCCGGGTGCTCTCAGGGTGCACAGGGATCTCCCGTGGTTGGAAAAACCGGCCATGCCGTCGGACAGGTCCGAGGCGACCACGGTGACGATGTTGATCACGTTCAGCCCGCCGGGCGCGATTACACACCCCGGGGAGTCGATGTTGAAGGCCTCGTTGCCCGCGGCGGCGACGAACACGATCCCCGCGTCCCGCGCATCCTCGACGGCGCCTTGAAGCGCAGGGCTCGCGCCGGGGCCGCTCCAGCTGTTCGACAGGATCTTCACATTCGAGCTGCCCGCGTTGTTCGTGGCGATTACGTAGTCGATGCACGCGATGGCGTCTGAATCGTACCCGGTTGCTGCGGCGTTGAGAAACTTGAGGGCCATGATCTTTACTGTCCAGTTGGCGCCTACCCCGCCAATGGTGTTGCTGGCCGCACCGATGATCCCCGCGCAATGCGTTCCGTGACCGGGCGTAAGGAAATCATCGTCGTCCGGGGTCGTAGTCGCGATCTGGCCCTTATCCACGGACGCATTCCACCCGTAGATGTCATCGGTGTATCCGTTGCCGTCGTCGTCCACGCCGGACAACCCGGTGAGTTCGGCCTGGTTCACCCACAGGTTGGCCTGAAGGTCTGGATGATCGAGATCCACCCCCGTGTCGATAACGCCTACGGTTACGGTTGCAGACCCTGTCGTATCATCCCATGCGAGGGGCGCATCGATCTTTGGCCAACCCCACTGGCTGCCGTAATACGGGTCCGGAGGTATGGTTTCGGCTGCCTTCCGGATATAGTTCGGGCAGGCGTATTCTACATTCGGCAGCTTCTCCAGCAGTGCCACGGCGGCCTTGACCGAGAGCCCTCGCCTGAGCGTTATCAGCTCGACCCCTCGCCTGCTGATATGTCTCGCAGCCTTCACGCCCCCTCCACCCAGAGAGGTGAGTTGGGCGGGTGTCGCTCCCCTGACGATGACTTGATCCGGTGCGTAGTTCTGAGCCGGGAGGGCGCTGGTGCTGCCCAGCACGAGCAGCATGGCGAGAAGGCTTATGCAAAAGACCCGTTTCATTTTATGTCCCTCCTTGATGGTTGGGTTCTCCAGATGTTTTCACAAAAACGGGATCGATCCTTTGTTTCCGATAGCGATATAGACTTCCAACGAGAATCCAAGTAACCAGTGAACGTAAACACCGTACCAAACTGAGCCGCTCCTTCTGGCCAGGTATCCCAGGAGCAAGGCAAACGGAAAGGATCCGTACAGCTCCACCAGCGGCTTGTGCGTGTGCGTGACGGCACACAGGGTGGCCTGAATCAGGTTCGCGACCGGGCCGAAGGCATCGTACAGCGGGAACAGCAGAAGGCCCCGAAACAGGAATTCCCAGCCGATGAGCTCCCTTAGCCTCCCCCATTCCCCCAGCAGGATTCCCTGTGCATCCCCTGTGCCCCACTTCGGGGCAGAGTAGTAGAACTGCATGGCCGGCACTTTGGCAAAGAGGAAGCAGGATAAGAGGACGGCGATCGAAGCCAGGAACGAAAGCCAGAGCCCCTTGCGCCAGTTTCCGATGCCAAGGCCATTATGTAATGGATTCCTCCTGAGCAGGAGAAGAATCAGCACCGGGAACGTCAGCTGGGCGACCAGGGGGTTCTTCAAGGGGCCGGGGATGTGAGAATTCGCCGGGAGGGTCAGGCAGATGAAGAACCCGGTAAACACAACGGAAGCGACGACCAGCGAGCGGTTCATGGGGGGCACCTCATCCCGGACAGCAGAGGCGGTGAGAGGTTGTTCGGTCCCGTGCCCAGGTCCCGGGTCCCTGTGGCGTCAGGTTTTTGGTTTTCAAAGAGCCGTACCGATCTTCGCCGTAGAGCCTGCAAATTGCGTTCCTGACGGGAGGGTCTCGTTCGATTCATTCGCCGAAAGCACCGAAATTAGTCCAACTAAAATGATATTTCAACTTGCAGTGGTTCGTCAAATCGTGATGTCAGGAGCCCGCCCGGCTACCCAGAAAAGAAACGATGCTTGACCAAGGCCCAGAGGGTGGGAAAGGCATCCTTCCAGGTGATCTTCTTCCCTTCGGAGTAATCGCGACCGCTGTAGGAGATCGGGGTCTCGTAGACACGGTAGCCAGCCCTCGCGATCTTGACGGTCATTTCCGCCTCGATGGCAAAACCATCAGAGGTGAAGGTCAGGTTCTTGATGACCTCGGATCGGAACACCTTGTAGCAGGTTTCCATGTCCGATAGATTCAAGTTGGTTAACATATTAGAGATCAGGGTGAGAATTTTGTTCCCCAAATAGTGCCAGAAGAACAGGACACGATGCGGCCCGCCCAGGAACCGCGAGCCGTAAACAACATCCGCCCTTCCGTCGAGGATCGGCTTCAACAGGGCGGGATAATCCTGCGGATCGTACTCCAGGTCCGCATCCTGAATGATCACGATGTCCCCCGCCACCTCACGAAATCCGGTGCGCAGGGCGGCCCCCTTCCCCTGGTTCCGGTCGTGGAAAAAGACCCGAACCCCCTCCCCGGGGTGTTGGGCCATGTCTTTCAGATACTCGCGCGTCCCGTCGGTGGAGCCATCGTCTACGATCAGGATTTCCTTGTCGAGAGATACACGGGCGACGCTCTCCAGTAAGGCGGGAAGTGTCGCGCGCTCGTTGAACACCGGGATTACAATCGATAGTCTCATGTTTGCTCCATCACAGATCCTGGTTGATGGGATCGTTGCCGAGCGCGAGCCCCTGCAGGCCCTGCCGGTCCAGCAGTTCCACCCGCCTGCTCTCCACTCGTATTAGACCGAGGCGGGTCATCTTCTGGAACGTCCGCGACAGGGTCTCCGGTGTGGTTCCGAGCTGGCTGGCCAGTTGCGCCTTGGTGACACGCAATCGCGCCACATGCTCTTCGCCTGCCCCAGAGGACTCCCCCGCCATCTCCAGGAGCGCCTCGCTCAGCCTTGAAGCGACCTCCTTCAGGGACAACTGCTCGATCTTCTGCGTAAATTTGCGGAGCCGCATCGACAGGGTGGCCAGCATGTTCAACAAGATCTGCGGGTGTCGAGAGGCCAGGTCCAGAAACCGGGACCGGGGAAAATAGAGGAGGTCGCTCTTCTTCAGCGTCTCGGCGAAGGCGGGGAATTCCTTGCCGCTGAAGACCGGCACTTCGCCCACCGGTTCTCCCGGCCCGAAGATGTGAAGGATGTGTTCCTTGCCGTCCGGCGAGATCTTGAAGACCTTTACGCTTCCGGTGAGGATGAGATAGAACCCCTCTGCCCTGTCCCCCTCACCGAACAAGGTGGCCTTCTTCGCCAGATGCCTCTCCATGGCGATCCCGAGTAGAGTGTTGCGATCGCTGTCGGAGATGCCCTCGAAAAGAGCGCACTGATTCAATGCCTCTTCCATTGTTTCCCTAAGCATCTATGCGAACGCCCCCACGGGGTGGAAAACGAGGTGAATTCTCAGGATATCTGATGGAAAGCACATGTCAAATTAGGCCCCCGCTTTTCTTGAAAACGGGGGATGATTGAAGTATACAAATGAGCCACGCCGGAATAGGGGGATGCTGTTAGCTCCACGCCACTGCCCCTGCAGTGTGCCTGCCAAGGGGCGGGGGGGAGCTAATAGCTAAAGGCTAACAGCTAGAAGCCAAAAGGCAGGAATAGCGTATGAAAAAGACCGGAAAGAAATCCCCACCCCCATCCAAAGGGGCCGAAACCGCCTCGCCACGGAAGGTGGCGGGGGGCAGAGCCTCTGGAAAGGGGAAAGCAAAAGCGCCCACGGCCCCGAAAGAGATGAAGAAGGGGGCCGGAGATGGGCAGCTGAAGAAAGGCAAGGCGGGCAAGAGGGGGGCCACGGCCCAGGATCTTGCGTTGCGCCAGCGGGAGATCTCTGTCTCCGAGTTCTTCACGAAGAACCGGCATCTTCTCGGCTTCGACAACCCCCGGCGTGCCCTGCTCGCAGCCGTCAAAGAGGCGGTGGACAACTCGCTGGACGCTTGTGAGGAATCAGGACGGCTGCCCGAGATCTCGGTGGAGCTCCGGGAGGTGGCAGAGGACCGCATCCGGATCATCGTAGAGGACAACGGACCCGGAATCGTCCGGGCCCAGATACCCAAGATCTTCGGCAAGCTCCTTTACGGGTCGAAATTCCATGCCCTCAAACAGACGAGGGGACAGCAGGGCATCGGCATCTCAGCGGCCGGCATGTATGGGCAGCTCACGACCGGCAAGCCGGTGGCCATCACGTCCCGTTCCCGACCGGGCGGACCGGCCCACTACTATGAGATCCAGATCGACACCCAGAAGAACCAGCCGATCATCCTCAAGGAGTCGGAAGCAGAATGGGATCACCCGGCCAGGGGCACCCGGGTGGAAATCGAGCTGGAGGGGCGGTACCAGAAGGGCCGGCATTCCGTGGACGCCTACCTCCAACAAGCGGCCCTCGCCAACCCGCACGTGGACATCCGTTACCTTCCCCCCAAGGGGGAGGAGATGCGGTTTGCGCGGGTCGTGGACCAGTTGCCCGAAGAGCCGAAGGAAATCAAGCCGCACCCAAACGGCGTGGAACTCGGGGTCCTGCAGACCCTGCTCAAGGCGGCAAAGGGGAGACGCCTGGCCGGCTTCCTTTCCGATGCCTTCTGCCGGGTCAGTCCTCGTGCCGCCCGGGAGATTATCGCTCAAGGGGATCTCAAGAAGGATGCGAAGTGCCACCTGCTCCGGCCCGAAGAGGTTGAACGTCTGTACGCCGCCATGGGCCAGACCAAGCTGATGGCCCCGCCGACAGACTGTTTGTCTCCCATCGGCGAACCCCTGATTTTACAGAGCCTGGGCGAACAGGTGGAGGCGGACTTCTACACCGCCGTATCGCGCAGGCCGAGCGTGTATCGAGGCAACCCGTTTCTTGTGGAGGCGGGGCTCGCCTATGGGGGCGACCTGCCCGCGGACCAGCTCGTCACCCTGGTCCGGTTTGCCAACCGCGTTCCCCTGTTGTTTCAGCAGTCCGCATGCGCGATCAGCGCCGCCGTGGTCCGGACCGACTGGCGCTCCTACGGGCTTTCCCAGAGCAAGGGCGCCCTGCCGAGCGGGCCTGCGGTCCTCCTCGTGCACGTAGCCTCCGTTTGGGTCCCCTTCACCTCGGAGAGCAAGGAGGCGGTGGCGGATTACGATGAAATCGTTCGCGAGATACGCCTGGCCCTGCAGGAGTGCGGAAGGAAGCTGGGTCTGTTTGTCAAGCGCCGCAAGCGGGAGGCCGAGGCGGAGAGGAAACGATCCTACATCGAGAAGTACATCCCGACCATCGGGGAAGCCCTGCAGGAGATCCTGTCCTTCAACCAGACGAAGCGGACGCGTCTGGAGAACAAGCTCAAGGACCTCTTGGAAAGGAGCCGGCAATGAGCGTGTTGACGAAACGGATCCGAAGCAGTGCCGAACAGATCCAGAAGGACATCATGGGGGCCCGAAAGCCCTCCCTCCAGCTTCCGGTTCGGTCGTTGCAGAATGTTCAATACAGCCGCCGGAAAGGGTTCTTTGCCCTGGGCAAGAAGCGGAAGGCACGGACCCTGACGGTCAACACGGTGAAGACCTTTGCGCAGACCCTCAAGATGATCGCCACCTCGAAGACCCTGGTGGACACCAAGGAGATCGCAACGAAGCGGGAGATGTACTACATCTCGAAGAACTGGGGGGAAGCCCGCTTCCTCGAGCAGGATGAATCCGATTCCATCATGGACGACGTGGAGGCCTTCTTCTTGGTCAACCGTGAGCAACTCGGTTTCATCCCCGAGGAAAAGGGGGGCGATGTTGCAGGCAGGCTGGTCATCAAGGACAAGGACCCGGGCACGGAGAAGGTCCTGCGGATCGATTGCACACGCTTCGGGTCCGGCGCCTATTCGATCCCGATCTCTGTGGAGGAGCTGGGCTTCGAGACCAAGGCCCGGTTCATCCTGGCCATCGAGACGGCCGGTATGTTCCAGCGGCTCGTGAAGCACCGGTTCTGGGCAAAGTACAACTGCATCCTGATCTCACTCGGCGGGGTGCCCACCCGTGCGTGCCGGCGTTTCATCCGAAGGCTGAGCGATACGTGCAAATTGCCCGTCTACGCATTCATGGACGGCGACCCTTACGGGTACTGCAACATCTACCGGACCCTCAAGGTCGGCTCCGGGAATGCGGCGCACATCAACGAGTACTTCTGCGTGCCGAAGGTAACCTTCCTCGGCGTGACCCCTCAGGATATACTCGACTACAAGCTCCCGACCCATCCCCTCAAGGAGGTGGACATCAAGCGCGCACGGGACGCCCTGAAGAACGACCCCTTCATCAAGAGCCATCCTCCCTGGCAGAAGTCCCTCGAGCACATGCTGGAGATGGGTGTGCGCGTGGAGCAACAGGCCTTTGCGGCCCACGGCCTGAATCACGTGCTGGAGGTCTACCTGCCGGAGAAGTTGAAGCACACGGGTCTTTTCCTCCCCTAGAAGGCGCGCGAAGCAGCGGCCTACTGGAGCAGCATACTCAGGACTGTAACCGAGGCAAGGTTGTTCAGGGAGTGGAAGGCGACCGGGGCAAGAAGATTCCCTGTCCTTTCGTACAGCAGGCCGGTCAGGATGCCGAGGAGAAAGTAGACCGGCAACAGCATCACGTTCAAGTGCAGGATTCCGAAGGCGAGTGCACTCCCCACCAGGGCCACGCGAGGTCCCCATCGATCCTTGAGCGCGTTCAGGAGGCACCCACGGAAATAGGCTTCTTCGAGGACCGGAACAAGGATCCCCATGAGCGCCCCGAAGAGAACCCAATGCCACTTGCCCATGCCTGCCAACAGGTGCCGTGCGGTGCGGATGAACATGGTTTGTTGCGGGTTCAGCCGCTCGAGCAGGGAGAAGTCGGAAGGGGCGAGCCCCGGAAAGACCACCTCGAGGAGAACCCAGCTCACCACGAGCAGACCCCCGAGGTATGCGCAGAACCAGGTTGCGCCGGACAGGAGATGGCGGAGGGGCCTCGGGCTTTGAAAGCCGATTTCGCGGAATCTCTTCTTGAACTTGACCCGCATGTAGACGGGGAGGATGAGCGCGAGGGGCACGGCGAATACCGCCAGGTAGAGCAGAAGGATCCCGGACAGCCGGTTACGGGAAAGAATCGGCAGGTCTTGGATCAACGAGTAGATCATCGGCGCGAAGACGAACTCGAAGATCAGGCAGAAGGCAAGGATCAGGGCGCAATCCGCCAGGGTCCAGCGAGGGTCTCGCGTCTCCTTTGCCGGGGACTTGCAGGCCAGTCGCCTGGAAAACAGGCCGAGGGCAACGATGGGCAACACGAGGGAGACGGCCACAAAGTCCCAGAAGAAGTTCGCATACACGGAGAAGGGGGTCCCATCGAAAAGGAAGCTGAGTACGGAGAAGAGGAAGTTTTCCGGAAGGTGGTTCTTGATCGGATAGAGGGCGGTGAATCGTGGCGCCAGGATGAACATGCCGGCCAGGAAGAACAGATAGCCGAGACAGATGAGGGTGGCCGTGGACTGTCGCTCCACAAAGCTTGCGATGATCAGGGCCATGGACATGTAGAGGAGTGCGCCTGCGACCATCGTTGCCCAGAAGACCGGGCTTGTCAGGATGTCCGGTCGATACACGGCGGTCAGGGAGGCTGCCAGAGAAAGCCCGGGGACGATGAAGAACAGGCCCTTGGCGAGGGCGATCTCCGCGCTTCGGGCAGGCGAGAGGAGGACCGCCAGGAGCGTTCGGCTCTGCTTTTCTTCCACGAAGGAGACGGTGAGCAGGTTGAATGTGATGATGTTCAGGCTGATCATGATCAAGAGGGCCATGATCATGCGCTTGAATTCCTCGGGGGCTTCCACGGAGTGCAGGACCTCTGCGGGGCCCGCTGACCCGGTGCTGCCGGCCGGCCGGGCCAGGCGGATGTCCACCGGGACTTGCACCTCGAGGTAGAGAAACGTGTTCTTCACCAGCAGGTCCCTGAGACGGGCCAGCTCGGTCTGGGAGAGTTCGTCGGAACGGATCTCGACGGTCGGGGCGCGGCCCGCCCGCAGGTCCTGGTCGAACGACTCGGAGAGCAGCCTGAGCAGGACGACCCGGTTCAGCCCCCTCTTTTTCCGGAATGCTTCCGGGGTGTAGACCGATACCTTGGGCTCGTTCCTGTCGAGGAAGGCCAGAAAACCGGACGGATCCCCGTCCTGAACCAGGATGTTGAAGACATCTCGCTCCAGGATGACGTCCGAGAGGCTCACCAGAGACCCCATGGAGAAGAACAGGATCAGGAGGACCCACAGGGCGGGGTTGGCGAAGAATCGCAGGAGTTCCTTGTGAAAGAGGATGCGGATGTAGCGGAAGCGAATCAATGGAATTCTCTCCCCGTGAGTCTCAGGAACACGTCCTTCAGCGAAGTCGAATCCGAGTGGATGGAAACGACCTGGCCGAGGCGGATTCTTTCCGCCAGAAGGGCCCTTCCATCCTCCGCGTCGAGTCGAATCGAGAGGGTCTCCCGCCCTTCCGGGCCTTCGACCATGACGCGGACCACAGGTTCCGCGAATCTCGCCTTGAATCCTTCCGGGGTGTCGATCGCCACGGTTCTTCCCTTGTTCAGAATGGCGATGCGGTCACAGAGTTCCTCGGCCTCATCCATGTTGTGGGTGGTGCAGAAGACCGTCGCGCCCCCCTTGGCCAAGCCCTTCAACAGGGCCCGGATGACCGCCGTGGAGTGAACGTCCAGATTCGCCGTGGGCTCGTCCAGATAGATCAACTCGGGGAGGTGAAGAATCTCCCTGGCGATGGTAAGCTTCTTCTTCATTCCCTTCGAAAAGTTCTTCACCTTCTGATCCCTTTCCCCGATCAACTCCACCGTCTCGAGCACCTCCCGGGCTCTGTCCGTCGGTATGCGGTAGAGCCGGCAGAAGAGAGCAAGATTCTGGAACGCGGTCAACTCCTCGAGGTGATTGTCGAAGTCAGGGACATAGCCGAACCTGCACTTGAGGTCCTCGAACGACTCCCAGAGGCTCCGGCCCCCCAGAAGAACCGTGCCCTCCATCGGACGGATCTGTCCCGTGAGTACCTTGAGGGTGGTGGTCTTCCCCGCGCCGTTCGGGCCGAGAAATCCAAAAATCTCACCCGGCTGCAGGTGAAAAGAGATCCGGTCCAAGGCGACAAAAGGGCCGAAATGGACGGTCAGTCCTTGAATGTTCAGCATAGGGACGCATTTCTCCACATCCATTCATGTTAGGGCACTGGGGGCGCAGAATCAAAAGGCAGTCCGTGCTGGTGTCCTGTCCCCAATCCCGAAGCCAGCCTATCCTCACAATTTCCGGGACAGGACACCAGCAGGCACATTGGCACTCTCACTTCGAGGTTTCGGGCAATGTTCGTGCGAGAACCGAAACCAACTGTGCGAAAATCGTAACCATGCTTCGGGTTTCTGTGCTCCTCGAGGGGCCGAAGGGTCGGCCGCGAGGTCGGGACGCCGATTTCTGTTGGGGGGACCCCGGCCGTTCAGGGAAAACGGCTCAAATGGCCCCATCTTGGGGTCCGTTTTCGGGCGGTTGGAGGCCGGACAGGCGGGATAGGAGGGGGTTGGCATGCGCATTGCTTTTCAGAGGAGACACACGGTCATCTCGCTCGACACAGCAAGAAAGACCGGAAAACACGCGGGACCCAATAGCCAACCTTCAGCAAGAGGAACTTAGCGATGACGGAACTGACAATCCCCATGAACGAGCTATACATCTGTGGCGGCCTGGTCGCCTTGTGCCTCCTGCTTTCCCGGTTCAAGCTGGGTCTCTGCCTAGCCTTCGCTTTCACATTCTACTGGGGATTCATTCAGCACAAAGAACTCTTCTTCGTGAACCTGGAAAGCTCGGGCCCCTACCTGGCCCTCTATTTCGGAAGTGGAATGGTCCTGATCGTGTTTGCGCTCTTCTCGTTCGTGACCGGGGAGTGAACCTGAACCTCAGAGTATAGTCCCCACAGAAATCCGGGAGGGTTACCTGCAACTCCCGGGCTTTTCCGCCCCTATCCCCAGCCCTATCCCAAGGCATAATCACGGATCCGTGTCCCCGCTTTAACCAACAGTGACCACCGCAAAGTCACCATCCTCCCAAAGCTGGAAAGAAATGTAGACGGAACCCCGGACAGTGCCGAAGGGCAAACGTTTCCTGAAACATTGCGATATTTACATGTCACCCCGCTTAGGGGTAGGCTGCCAAAACGATTCATTCCCTGATAGGTGGTTTGCATCCACAGGAACCAGGGGGGAGACGACCGTGGGACAGAAAGACTACTTGCTGGCCATCGACTGCGGCACCCAGAGCGTGCGTGCCCTGCTGTTCGACTTGCGGGGAAATCTCGTGGTCAAGACGCGTGTGCCCATCGAACCCTATTATTCGGTCTACCCGGGATGGGCCGAGCAGGACCCTCTTCTCTACTGGCGATCCCTCTGTGAGGCGTGCCAGCAGCTGTGGTCCCTGGGAACGGTGCCGAAGGAGGCCGTGGCGGGTGTGGCCCTGACCACCCAGCGCGCCACGGTGATCAACCTCGACGAGAAGGGCGAGCCCTTGCGGCCTGCCATCGTCTGGCTGGATCAGCGCCGTGCGGAAGGCCTGGAGCCCGTGGGGGGGAAGTGGGGCCTTGCCTTCAAGCTCATGGGCCTGAGCGGTATGGTGGCCCGGTTTCAGGCCGAGGTCGAGGCCAACTGGATACGTGTTAACCAGCCCGACGTATGGGAAAAGACGAGGAAGTTCCTCCTTCTTTCAGGCTTTCTCACGCACAGGCTGGTGGGGCGCTTCGTCGACTCGGTGGGCTGTCAGGTGGGATTCATCCCCTTTGATTTCAAACGGCTGCAGTGGGCAAAGCCGGGCGACTGGAAGTGGAAGGCAGTGCCTGTCGATCCTTCGAGTCTGCCCGAACTGGTCCCGCCCGGGCAGCCGCTGGGGGAGATCACGAAGGAGGCGGCGGAGGCTACGGGCATCCCGGCGGGGTTGCCCTTAATTGCCGCGGCGGCGGACAAGGCCTGCGAGGTGATCGGGGCCGGGTGCGTCGAGCCCTCGATCGGGTGTCTGAGTTACGGCACGACCGCCACGATCAACACCACACACCGCAAGTATGTCGAACCGATGCCGCAGATTCCCCCCTACCCTGCAGCGGTACCGGGCTTCTACAGCCTCGAGATTCAAATCTTCCGGGGTTACTGGATGGTGTCCTGGTTCAAGCAACAGTTCGGCCAACGGGAGCAGGCCATCGCCGACGAGCAGGGCATCGAGCCGGAGGCCCTGTTCGACGAGCTTGTCAGCGACATCCCGCCCGGGTCGATGGGGCTCATCCTGCAGCCGTACTGGTCGCCGGGTGTCAAGGTGCCGGGGCCTGAGGCGAAAGGGGCCATCATCGGGTTCGGCGATGTCCACACGAGGGCCCACATCTACCGTGCGATCCTGGAGGGGTTGGCCTACGCGCTGCGGGAGGGCAAGGAAAGAACCGAGCGGCGGACCCGAGTGAAGATAGAAGAGCTCCGGGTGGCGGGTGGCGGGTCGCAGAGCGACGTGGCGATGCAGATCACGGCCGACGTCTTCGGACTCCCCACGGGAAGGCCCCACGTTTACGAGGCGTCCGGCCTGGGAGCCGCCATCGATGCAGCGGTCGGGCTCGGGATGCACCCGGATTTTGAAACGGCCGTTCGAGAGATGACAAGGGTGGGACGCGTCTTCGAACCCGACCCGGAGGTCCAGCGCGTCTACGACGAACTCTATCGCCGGGTCTACCGGAAGATGTACGGCAGGCTCAGGGGATTGTACGAAGCGATCCAGAAGATAACCGGCTATCCGCAGATGCCCGGATCTTGATTGACTGGCTTCCAGGGTCGGATTAGCACACTGGACAACGCGCCCGCGCCCGAAGAGGTCAAACGGGCTCGGGCGCGCAAGCGGATGAGGGATGAGCCCGCGGCACGAGCCGGGTAGGAACGTACTGTTATGAACTCCCAGGGTGGACCAGGCAAAGAAGGCACGGAACTCATTGGGCTTGAGGGCGCCCGGGATCTCGTGCGTCGCTACATAGCGCCCATGGAGTCCGAAGAGGTTCCCCTCCTCCGTGTACCCGGCAGGGTCCTTGCCCGTGAGGTGTCGGCAAGGACCGACAGCCCCAGCGCCGACGTATCCCTCAAAGACGGGTATGCCGTAAGGTCCGAGGACACGGTTCGGGCCTCGAGGAAGAGCCCGACTCGACTGCGTGTGTTGGGGAGCCGGTTCGCCGGTGAGAGAGGTGAAACGAGGATCCGGCCCGAAGGGTGTGTGAAGATCACGAGCGGGGCCATCCTCCCCGCGGATGCGGATGCCGTGGTGGGCATCGAGTTCTGCACGGAAACCGCGGAAGGCGTCCTCGTCTCGGAGCCGGTTGCTGCGGGCCTCAATGTCCTTGCCCAGGGCACGGATATAGCGGCGGGGGCTGCCTTGGGGGCACCAGGGGACCGGCTCGGCCCAGGAACCGCCGGCTGGCTGGCCGCTGCCGGGCTGGAAGAGGTTCCGGTCTACCGGTTGCCCTCGGTGGCCCTGGTTGCGACCGGGGATGAAGTGGTTGCCCCGGGGGCGCCCCTCGAGCGGGGCCAGCTCTATGCCAGCAACCTCGTTACCTTGTCCGCCTGGCTCGGTGCGTTTGGCATCGCTACGGACCTCGCGATCCTGCCGGACCGGCGCGATGATCTGAGGCAGGAGTTACCCAGGGCGATCGAGGGGCATGATGCCTTGCTGACCAGCGGCGGGGCTTGGGGCAGTGAGCGGGACCTCGTGGTCGGCGTGCTGGAGGAACTGGGCTGGAAGCGCGTGTTTCATCGGGTTCGAATGGGCCCGGGAAAGGCTGTCGGGTTCGGGCTGCTGGAGGGGCGGCCGGTGTTCTGCCTCCCGGGAGGTCCGCCCAGCAACGAGATGGCCTTCCTGCAGCTGGCCTTACCCGGCGTTCTGCGGCTGGCCGGCTGGCAAGGATCTCCCTTCCCGTCCCTGACCGCACGGTTGACCGAGCCGGTGAAAGGCCGGGACATCGACTGGACGCAGTTCAAGAGGGGGAGGCTTCATCGCGGGACAGACGAAGGCTTCTGCGTAACGCCGTACCTCCCCAGGAGTCGCCTGGAGTCGATGGCCCTGGCGGATTGCCTGATAGAGGTCCCGGAAGGGGTGGAGCGATTGGAGGCGGGCGAGTGGGTCAGCGTTCAGATGCTTTCTCTGCCCGCCGCCATGTTGCTATAAGGATAGCAGAGGAGGGGCAGGAACGCCCGTCCTCTCGTGTCCGCTATCTTCTTTCGTCTTCGGAATTACTGCTCGTCTTCGGACATCCCGTCCGGGCCGTTGGACGTATAACCTACCCCGGGGTCCTGCGAGGAAGGCGCACACTGATAGGCGGCGCCCGCACTCGTGTCGCCGGTGCTCAGATCCTTCTCGAGGGCCTCCCTGACGGAATCCATGTAATCCTCGGTATTCTGCAGGATGTCGCGGGCCGTCTCGGCGACCTGCTGCTCCGGATGCTCGCCTTCCTCCTGTACCCGGATCACCTCTTCGGCGAGATTCTCGTAATCTGCGTAACCGATGGCGTGCTTGTCATAGTCGCCGATGGGTAGGCCGTAATCCACCGTCTCCCGGAGACGGATGTTGTAGCGAATTGCCGACTCGAAGACATTGCTGCCGAAGGTTTCCTTGACCTTCTGGAGAACTTGTTTGCTGTAACGAGTCCTGTGGTCATACATCGTGATCAGGGCGCGAGGCCGAATCTCATGGCCGAGCTTGTCCTTGATCAACAGGATGATCTCAACGAGTTTTGCGACCCCTCGCAGAGAGAAGAGGCTCATGTCGATCGGAATGATGACTTCGTCACAGGCCCGGAGGGCGTTGATACAAAGGAGGCCTACGCTGGGAGGACAGTCGATCAAGACGTAGTCATAGGGCGCCTGAAGGGCCTGGATGGCCTCCAGCAGCCTGTTCTCCCGCCCTTGTACGCCGGAAAGATCTTGCTCGAGGGCGCTGAGAATCACGCTCGAGGGGGCAAGGTCGAAATTCTCCTTGACGTACTGAACGACATCTTCGATGCCCAGGGCCCCATTGTCTGTGGGGGTGAGAACGTGATAGATGCTTTTTTCCAGATCCGAAGGGCTCACGTTCAACCCGATGGTGGCGTGCGCCTGGGGATCACAATCGACGAGAAGTACCTTCTTGCCCCTCATGGCCAGAGAAGAGGACAGGCTGATCGCTGTCGTCGTCTTGCCGCATCCTCCTTTTTGGTTTGCCACTGCAATGATTCTCATGAACTCCCTCCTTTTTCTGATATCAGTGATGATGTTTTTTGCAGGAAGCACGAAGTATAGAGCAGGAAGGGATTGTGGTCAAGAAGCAAGTTATACAAGATGTAGTGTATCCGGTTGGGTGCATCCGGGCAGCAGCCTCTTGCATTTTCGCCCGGATTCGGTAAGAGTGGACCCCCGAAAGAACAGCGGAAAAGGGGCCAAGTCATGTTGAAGCCTCTCTACTCGCCCCGACCGGGCCAGCCGATGCGTGTGGCTGGATTCATGTCAGGATCCGGCACCAACCTCGTGAAGATCCTCGAAAGACAGGAGAACCTCGGCCGCGCGCCGGAGGGGTGCCCGTATGAGGTCGTGGTTGTCTTCACGGACAACCCGTCCAGCAACGCCGCTCAGATTGCTGAATCCCGAGGGCTTCCCCTGGCCGTGGAGGACATTCTGGCCTTCTATCGTTCCCGGGGACACTCGACAAAGAAGGATCTTTCCCTTCGTCCCGAGTTCGACCGGCGGGTCTTGGACGCACTAAGCCCTCACGCCGTGGATGCGATCGTACTGGCCGGGTACATGAGTGTTGTGACTGCGCCTCTCCTCGCGGCCTTTGCCGGCAGGATCGTCAATGTCCATCCGGCGGATTTGCGCATCCTCGAGGGAGGCAGGAGGAAGTATACCGGGGACTATGCGGTACGCGATGCCATCCTTGCCGGGGAGAGCGTTCTGAGAGCCACGACACACATTGTGCGTGCAGAGGTGGACGGTGGAGAGCTCCTGATGGTCTCGGCTCCGGTACAGGTTGAGCTGCCGGAAGGGGTGGGGGCTGGCAAGCCTGTAGGGCCGGAACATCGAGATCTTTGGAATCGAATCGCGAGCGAGCACCAGGAACGGCTGAAACGGCTCGGAGACTGGGAGATCCTTCCGAAGACACTCGAGTGGCTCGCCCGGGGCCGGTATTCCGTCGACGACGAAGGACGAACTTATCTAGATGAACAGCAGCTCAGGAACCCCGAGGTTCCTTGACGGGAAGGGCTGTTTCTTGTTATAAAAGGAGCCGAATGAATGTTCATTCATTCCTTGTTTTGCGAGCCGCTGGGGCGGTTCATCGTGGAACCAACTGGCCAGCCTTAACCTCCGTCGTTCAGCGCCATAAGATCCATCGCCGGAATGTCCGGGGGACAGTCTCCTGGCATTTCCTAAGCCGAGATGTTGCTGCAAGGAAGGAACCATGGGAAAAACCCGGTTGAACCAGATAGCGATTCTTCTGCTCCTCACAAGCCTGATCGTGGGTGTTGTTGCCTTCTACTATGACGACGCAAAGGCACCCCCCGAGGAACCCGTACGCGTCGTTTACGAGAGCAAGGGGGGGCTCGTCGTCTTCGATCACGCGGCCCACAGTGTCCGGATGGAGGATGACTGCGTGGCTTGTCACCATGAAGATGGAGACGACGAAGTCAAGGAGAACTGCAGAGACTGCCATGAAGGCAACGACATTCCGATCATGCATGCCTACCACGAGAAGGGCGAGGATTTTCTCGATGACAACACCTACCAGTCCTGCATGAGTTGCCACGAGGAAGGGGGCAAGGACCCGAAGAATTGTCAGGGGTGTCACAAATAGGCAGGGCGATCAAGGATTCCCAATAATCAAAGGAACCCCACAGATGAAACGGCTCACATACAAGACCCTGGTATCTGAGATCCAGGAGCTTCCTGGGGCAGGCCGCCTCGTTCTTCCCCTTCTCCAGGTCGGCTCCTCGCCCCTGGAGGCCTGTGTGGGGGTTGATGATGAGGTGGCAAGAGGGCAGTGCATCGGCAGGGCAGACACGCCGGAGAGTGCGTTTCTTCACAGCCCGCTTGCCGGAAAGGTGAGGGCCCTCTCTCGGGCGGTGACCCACGAAGGGACCTCGGCCGGGACCGTGGAGATCGAAGGGGACGCGGCGGGCGAGGTTGAGACCCTGCAGCCCATCCAGCAGGATGCCGCCGAGCTCTCGGCCGAGACCGTCCGGGACCGGCTTCGGGAAGCAGGCGTAAGCCCGCTGGGCGGCAACGGGAAGAACGCGGAGTATGCGTCCCTTCGGCCCGACGAGGAGCCCCCTGAAATCCTGATGGTACTCTGTGCGGATGAAGAACCCCTCCTGCAGACCCAGCGCCACGTCCTCCGGGAGGCCCCGGAGAAGGTCATTGAAGGGGCTACCCTGTTCCAGAAGGCGGTCGGGGCCAAACGACTCGTCTTCGCGGTCTCCGGGGACCAAACGAACCTGGTGTCGGGAGAGACCCTGGTGGTGGAAAAGAAGTATCCGTCGAGACACCCTGAAATCCTGATGGCCCGGATGACCGGCCGGTATCGTCTCACGGAAGGAAGGCCGAGGAAGGACGTTCATCTGATCAACGCAGAGACGGCCATGGCCGCCTGCCGGGCGGTCCGGGAGGGGCGACCGGTCCTGGAGAAGACCGTCACGGTCGGCCAGGAGGGAGGCCTGTCCGTGGTGGTGCGTGTTCCGTTGGGCACGCTCTTTTCGCAGGTGTTCGAGAACATGGGACTGAAGGCTGAGGATGGAGACCGGCTGTTTACAGGAGGGCCTCTGCGTGGGGTTGCGCAGTTTGACCCGGAGGGGCCGGTGACCAAAGGCACGGATGGTCTCTTTCTTCAGAAAGGCAGGGGGGTATTCTGCTACGAAGACGTGGCGTGTATCGGGTGCGGAGAGTGCGTCAAGGTGTGTCCGATGAAGATTCCGGTGAACATGATGACCCGCAACTGCGAGTTCGGCCGGATCGAGGAGGCCCTTGATTACGATCTCGATTCCTGTATCGAGTGCGGCCTTTGCGCCTACGTCTGCACGTCACGCAGACCTTTGTTGCAGTACATCCAGTTCGCAAAAAAGGAGCAACAGAAAGCTGAGCTAGCGAGGCAATCGGCATGAAAGAGAATGTGCTAACCGTATCCGTTGCGCCTTTCTGGCATTCCGGGGCCGGCATCGCCCGAAACTCGTACATAAGCATGGCCGTCCTGCTTCCGGTCGCCGCCGTCGGGGTCATGCACTATCGGGTGGGCGCGCTCGCGGTCCTCGGGCTGTGCATCGGATCTTGTATGCTGGCCGAAGCCCTGATGCAAAAGATCATGGGCAGGCCCGTAACGCTCGGGGATGGGAGTGCGGCGTTGACAGGGATGCTGCTTGCCCTGCTCCTGCCCGCCGGGGTCCCCTGGTGGCTGGTCGTTGTCGGCTCTTTTTCAGCAATCATCGTGGGCAAGCAGATCTACGGCGGGATCGGATCTCACCCGCTCAATGCCACGCTCGTGGGATGGGTAATGATCCGGATCTCGTGGGGTGTTCGGATGGACGTGGACGCGGCCCTGGCCAACCTCCCGAATCTTTCCGGGCTCTCCGCCCTGGCGGCGCTGCGGGGCGGATACGTGGATGCCGTGCCACTGAAGGATGTCTGGATGGGCAACCTCGTCGGACCGATCGGGTCTGCCAGTCTCCTCGTCTTGATCGGTGGATTGGTCCTGCTGGCCCTGCGCGTGATCAAGTGGGAGGTCAGCCTCGGCTTCTTGGGAGGCGTGCTCCTCGGATGCGTGCTGTTCGGATCGAACATGCTGCCCGAGGGCTCGGATGCATCGGTCAATCCGCTCGTCATGCTCTTCAGCGGCAATGTCATGCTGGGCGCCTTTTTCCTTGCCCCGGATACGACGAGTTCGCCGAGCCAGCCGATCGCCATGTGGATTTACGGGTTCGCAGCAGGCCTGCTCGCAATGCTCATTCGGGTCTATGGGAACTATTACGACGGGGGCGTTGTCTTCGGTATCCTGCTCGTGAGCCTGGCCAGCCCCCTCCTGGACAAGATCCGACCGAAGGCAAGAGGAAGGGAATAAGCGATGCGAGAGATCCTTCGAATGATTGTTGTCCTGGCCGCGATCACAGGGGTTAGCGGGGTCCTGCTCGCCGGGGTCAACCAGGGCACCAAAGACCAGCGGAAGAGACAACTCCTTCAGTACGTGAAAGGGCCGGCGATCTCGGAAGTCCTCGCGGGCAGCGAGAACCAACCCCTGGACGACGTCAAGGAACTGGAGGTGGAGGGAGCAGAAGAGGGCCAGGGAGCTGTTTCGGTGGTGGACATATTCCCCGCCTACAAGAGCGACGAACTCTGGGCCGTCGCCTTCGAGGTGACCGGAAAGGGATATGGGGGCGACATCGGCGTGATCGTGGGCATCGATGTTGCCGCAGAAAAGCTGCTCGGCATCGGGATTACGGCGCACAAGGAGACCCCAGGGCTCGGGGCTCGCATCAGGGAGAAGGGGTTCCGTAGCGGCTTTGCAGGTCTCGGGTTGGGCGGTGAGGCCAAGGTGAAGGCGGACGGCGGCGGGGTCGATGCGGTTTCCGGGGCCACGATTTCGTCCCGAGGGGTCTGTACGGCGGTGACCGAGGCCTTCGAGTTCTATCGCGAAAACAAGAAAGAGCTCCTGGCGAGCGTGGCCGATCGGGGTTAAAAAAACGAAAGCATTCGGCCGCCGGAAAACCGCTGAATGCTTGCCATAGAACAGGGGAGCGAACGAGATGGAAGGCAGCCTGGTACAGGAATTCAAGAAAGGGCTCTGGGAGGAGATCCCTCCGTTTCGTCTGGTCTTGGGCCTCTGCCCGGTCCTGGCCGTGACCAAAGCGGCGGACACCGGACTGGGGATGGGGATCGCCGCAACGTTTGTTCTCGTCTTCTCGAATGTCATCGTCTCCATGTTGCGGAACGTCATCCCGAACAAGGTGAGGATTGCCTGCTACATCGTGGTCATCGCAACCTTTGTGGTGGTCAC
>RCNC010000138.1_pt1 | contig 39736 bp, 37 predicted proteins | sample 2041301 | NCBI WGS metagenome assembly RCNC01 (sample SAMN09708231, study PRJNA481090) | Marine sediment metagenome, whole genome shotgun sequencing project. | biome: marine sediment; feature: ocean; material: sediment; isolation source: Sewage treatment plant 13A marine sediment (STP13A) ...
GACACTTTAAGTTATGGAGTTAGGTTGTATAAGGAAGGAGTGAAAGTAGTTGCTATTCCAAAAACAATGGATAATGACGTGCCCGGTACTGATTATTGCATTGGTTTTAGTACTTGTGTGACAAGAACGATTAGCATGACCAATAACCTTAGAACTTCAGCTGGGTCGCACGAAAGGATACTCGTTATGGAAGTTTTTGGGAGGTATGCCGGATTTACGGCAATGTTACCTGCTATGGCAGGCGCAGCAAATCGTTGTGTAATTCCTGAATATGAATTTGATATTCCTCATTTGACAGAACTATTGGTACAGGACAGAAACAATAACCCTAGTAAGTATTCGGTGGTACTCGTTTCAGAAGGCGCCATGTTTAAAGGCGGAGAAGTGATGTTTCAAAATTCAGAAAAAGACATGTTTGGGCACGCCAAATTAGGCGGTATAGGTGATGTGGTCTCGTCCGAAATGAAAAGTTTAACTGCAGGTTTCAACAAAGGAAAAACCATCAATATTATCAACCAAAAATTAGGATATCTGGTTAGAGGTGGTGATCCGGATGCGGTTGATTCGATCGTCCCTATGGCTTTCGGAAATCTTGCCCTGGACCTAATTCTTGGAGGTTTTCATGGCAGATTAGTCGTTTTGAAGAATGGCCGTTATGACGATGTTCCGTTGGATGTTGTGACCAACTCTAAAAAAATCGTCAACATTGAAAAATATTATAATATTGATAGATTGAGACCTCATTATAACAGATTCGAAATGAAGCCCATGTTTTTAATGGCAGCTGATAGTTAATGAGTTAATGATATAATGATGCAATGATTTAATGATAGAATGATTTAATGATGTAGTGGGGCTGCGAGGGTTTCGGAGGTGAGGGTTTCACTTCCGAGGCCCTCGCTTCTCATCCCCCCACTTCCGAGGCCCTCACCTCCGAGCCCCTCAGAGAGAAATTAAATCGAATCCAAACGTTTTCGGTTTCTCATTATTATCTATATTTGGTTTAATGAGTCAAATCAAGATCATAGAGTGCCCTAGGGATGCCATGCAAGGGATCAAAAGTCATTTTATACCTACCATAGATAAGGCGAGGTATATCAATTCACTGCTAAAAGTTGGGTTTGACACTATAGACTTTGGAAGTTTTGTGTCGCCTAAAGCCATTCCACAAATGCGGGATACCGCTGAGGTGCTGTCTAGGCTTGATTTAAAAACAACTTCTTCTAAATTATTGGCTATAGTTGCTAATGTAAGAGGAGCTTCGGATGCCTGCCATTTTGAAGAAATCGATTACCTGGGTTATCCTTTTTCTATCTCAGAGAATTTTCAAATGAGAAATACGGGTAAGACTGTAGCGCAATCATTGGTTGCCCTGGAAGGGATTATCGACCTATCTATAAAAAATAATAAAGAGATTGTAGCCTATTTATCGATGGGCTTTGGCAATCCTTACGGTGACCCTTGGAATGTGGAGATTGTTGCAAAATGGACAGATACATTAGCCAGACTCGGGGTAAAAATATTATCACTTTCCGATACAATTGGAGTAGCCGATGGAAAAACCATTAGTTATTTATTTAAGCACCTGATACCCATGTATCCTCATATTGAATTCGGAGCCCATTTGCATACGCATCCTGATAGCTGGCACGAGAAAGTTGATGCTGCCTTTGAAGGGGGTTGTAAAAGATTTGATGGAGCTATAAAGGGTTTTGGAGGTTGCCCTATGGCCAAAGATGAACTTACTGGTAATATGCCTACTGAAAAATTACTTTCTTATTTCACAACACAAAAAATAGGCACAGGAATTAATCCACTAAGATTCGAAGTGGCGTATAACGAAACCATGAAAGTATTAGGTTGATCTTGGTATTCTGAAGAAAGAGAATTCATTAGTAACTATTTCACTTCATCAAAAGCCCCGACAGCAGCGCCGATAATACCTGCTTCATTTTTATTCTGAGCTGGGATAATTCTAGCTCTAATATCGATCTCATCGACAAACCGGTCCATTTTCTTACTTGCTCCGCCACCTATAATGAAGAGGTCGGGAGAGAGAATGAGTTCAATATGTTGAAAATATTTATTTAATCTTTTTCCCCATTTGGAATAACTGAGATCTTCCTTTTTTCGAATGGAATCAGCGGCGTATTTCTCAAAAGGTTCTTCCTTGTAACTTACATGTCCCAATTCAGAATTGGGAATTAACGTACCGTTAAAAAACAATCCGGATCCAATTCCTGTTCCCAATGTAATGACCGCTACCAAGCCATCTTTTCCTTTTCCCGCACCAAAGTGCATTTCTGCTTCTGCGGCTGCGTCAGCGTCGTTTATAACGGTAAATTCAAGACCTGTGACACTTTTAAAAAGGTCATCAGCCTGTACCCCTTTCCAGTCAGGGTGAAGGTTACTCCCGCTCAGACATTTTCCATGAAAAAGAGGTGTAGGAAAACCTACCCCAACTTCTCCTTTCCAATTGAAATGATCTATAATTTTATGAACCGTTTTTGCCACTTCTAAAGGTAGAGCTGGTCTTGGGGTTGGAATTCTGAATTTTTCAGTTATCATTTCACCCGTAGTGGTGTCAACAATACCTCCTTTTATTCCTGTTCCTCCAATGTCTATACCTAAAATGTGCATGAATTAATGCTTTAAAGTGAGTCCCAAACTTAATAATTTTATTCTAGAATAAATAAAAAACAGCCCTGCGATTTTCGCAGGGCTGTGATCAATTTAAAGTATATAATTCTTATAAATGGATACCTACACCTATACCTCCTGAGAAAGCGTTACCTCCACCAATTTCTAGGATAAGACCCCAAGTTTCATTAAATTTATATTCTCCACCGACGTGAATATCAAAATCAAAATTATCATCATCATCGTCTTGTATTACAAATCCTAAACCTGCACCACCCCAAATATCCCAAGGTTCGGCCAATTTAAAGATTCTGTCAAAATAATAATCAGCTCTTGCGCCAATAGCTATTTTCTTATCATCTCCAAACCAAATTCTGCCTTCGGGAGATACTGTAATGTCAGGATGAACCTGAAATTCATAAAATGCCCCAAGACTCGAATTATCACCAAATTTCACAAACGCATTTATGGCTTTACCATGATTTTCTTGTGCTACTGCAGTCTGACTCAAAGTCAAAACCAATCCAGCAACAACTAATAAAGTGTAAATATTTTTCATCAATAATTAATTTTTAAGCTCGCAAATATAAAGAAAAATGATGTAATGATATAATGATGCAATGATATATTGATGCATTGAATTAATATAGGAAAGGAATCAAACGATAGGTTCTTTTTTTATACGTGAGGTAGTCTTCACCAAAAGATTGGCTGAGATATTTTTCTTCTAAATTAATTTTAAGTAGTAACACGATGATCAACAAGAGAAATACAAGTAGCTCTGAAGAATGGAGGTTATGTAAGGCGCTACTTCCACATATAAGGATTATGCCTGCATACATAGGATTTCTGATCAGGCGATAGGGCCCAGAGTTGATAAAGTTTGCATTTGATTTTAGTTCAGGATGGATATTGAACTTACCGGGTTTCATAACAATAACCGCCCAAAGCGACAATAGGAATCCGCTAATTTGAACGACCAATAAAATTCCCTGACCAATAATATTTGTGAATAACACTAAATAGCCCAAACATGAAAATTGTAAAAGCACTAGGATTTTAGAAAGGGTTGACATAGGGTAAAGATAGGTTTTTAAGACTAAAAATATGGCTTGCAAGGCCTATAAACATGACATTTATCATGTTATTTAAAATAATTCTAAATAAGCTTTTGTAGATCAAATATTTCCATTTACATTTGCCTCAGATATATCTATTTATAATTAATCTAAATAAGAATAAGCAAAATAAATCATTATGAAATGGAAATTATCCGTTGCTGCCATGCTCTTAGCAACAGTAACATTTGCCCAACAAGATACCAAACAGGATTCTCTAAGAGTCGCTAATAGATTAGGATATAACAACCCCAGTAAACTAACCTTAGGAGGCTATGCCCAAATAGATTATAATGAACCGGATGGTGCCGAACCCGGCAAACTTGATGTTCACAGACTTGTATTGCTTTTTGGATATAAATTTAGTGATAAAGTAAGTTTTTTAACAGAAATTGAGCTCGAACATGTAAAGGAAGTTTATGTTGAACAAGCTTTTGTAAATTACAATATAAGCACTGCATTTAACATACGTGGGGGTTTGATGCTTGTACCAATGGGCTATGTCAATGAATTCCATGAACCACCAGTGTTTTATGGAGTTGAACGCCCGGGTCTTGACAAGTACATAGTTCCGACTACTTGGAGAGAATTGGGAATAGGAGCTACGGGGAACCTTCAAAACCTGTCTTTGCGATACCAGGCTTATATTTTTAATGGCTTTATCTCCTATAAGGATGGAGAAGGAACCTTAAGAGGAGTTGATGGGTTAAGAAAGGGAAGACAAAAAGGAGCAGAGTCAGTTATACACAATCCTAACCTTTCCATGAAATTTGATTATTATGGGGTTTTAGGATTGAAAGTAGGCTTAGCTGGCTATTTTGGAGAAACTCAATCTGACGATCCCTCTGTAGAAGGGTCAACTGTGGGCGTATCGATGATTGGTCTTAATGTCTCGTATAATGTTAAAAATCTTGGTTTCAGAGGCCAGTATATTTATTCAAGTTTAACAGGAACTGAGGCCTATAATGACCTTACAGATAAAGATCTTGGTTCGAAGATGGATGGGTTCTATCTGGAGGCTGCCTATGATTTTATGCCTTTAATCAATACAAACTCAACGAAGCAATTGTCATTGTTTTCGAGATATGAGACCTATAATACTCATGCGGAAATTGCCGGAGATCTTGTACAAAACAAAGCCTATGACCGTACTGATATTACCTTTGGATGTGATTTTAAAATTGCTCCCGGAGTTGCAATCAAGGCCGATTATCAGTGGAGGACTGATGCTGTTGAAGAAAGTGACAGAACCAACCTATTTAATGCCGGTATCGGCGTAATGTTCTAAAAATACTATATTTGGCCATTCTTTCGGAACAGAAAGGACGCCTGACTCATATGAAATTATTGACCTACATACTCGCTCTGATCTGCCTGAGTTCTTTTATAGATATCCCTAAGAATTATCTTAAGAAGATTGATAAGGAAATTCTAACCATATTTGATATCACTTCTTACGATAAAGTTCCGGTGGAGATAAATGTGGAGGTATTGGATCAAATGTCTGGCAATTTTAGGCCTGATGGTTTGTTTAAGATTAGTAAGGAGGAGACCGAACTTGGATACTTTTATTTTGGTAAGGCACCCAGTAAAGCAGATGAATTTGATTTTGTTGTTATTTTTGATCGGGAAATGATTATTAAGAAAATCAAAATACTTGCTTACAGAGAAGATTACGGAGGAGAGATTAGTAGCAAGCGATGGCTGAGGCAATTTGATGGTCTCAATACGAAGACTGTATTGAAATTCGGGTCTGATATTAAAGGAATTTCAGGCGCCACTATTTCGGCTCGGTCAATGACCTATGCTGTGAATGACCTCTTGGCCAATCTCTCAAAATTAGACTTATAAGAATAACGAGTATGATATTAAAAGGTTTATTGGCTTCAATGCCCAGACAATTCAGGTTATTTGTGATCTTTTTTGTACTCGTGCTTAACCTTGGTTTTTTTACCGGATTCAGTTTTGTGAGGGTCACAACTTCTTTGAATTCCAGTGGGATAGAACAAAATTATTTGGGTAATGAAGAGGATGAGGACGCAGAGGAGATGCATTTTAAAAAATCTGAGCAGGAGATTTTGACCTTAATCCATAACCATGTTCTTTCGCTTAGTTTGATCTTTTTTATTCTTGGGACTTTGTTGTACATGACCAATGTGTCAAGCAAGCTAAAATCATTTTTGTTATTTGAACCTTTTGTGTCTCTGATTCTTACTTTTGGAGGAATCTATATTCTTTGGAAAGGCGTTATTTGGTTTAAATTTGTGATCATGTTCTCAGGCATTGCCATGGTGTTTTCACTCTTACTCATGAGCGGTTTGGTGATTTGGTGCTGCCTTTTTCCCAAAAGAATAGAAGGATAAATCAAAAGAGGATACTTTAAGCAGTCTTATGTTTTTTCTATCCGATTTAAAGTCGTAAATTTGCACGCAATTAAATTCTAATTGCGTTCTATGACTACTCCCAAAATTTTGCTTGAAGGACTTACTTACGATGACGTATTGTTGGTTCCTGCCTATTCAGAAGTTTTACCCCGTGAAGTAAACATTCAAACCAAATTCACAAGAAATATTACCATTAATTCGCCCATTATTTCAGCAGCCATGGATACCGTGACTGAATCTGATATGGCCATTGCCATGGCCCGCGAAGGTGGGATTGGTATTTTACATAAAAACATGAGCATTGAAAATCAATCTGCTGAGGTAAAAAAGGTAAAACGATCGGAATCAGGAATGATCATAGACCCAATTACCCTTACCAAAGATAAGAACGTGGCTCATGCCAAATCTTTGATGAGCAAGTACAAGATTGGTGGCATCCCCGTGGTCAATAAATCAGGTGAGTTGATTGGTATTATCACCAATCGTGATTTGCGTTTTGAGAACAATAATGATCGCCCTATTTCTGAAGTAATGACTTCAGAGAATCTAGTCACGGCGAAGGAAGGAACGTCGCTGAAACAGGCCGAAAGGATCTTACAGGATCATAAGATTGAAAAACTACCCGTAGTCAATCCTAAAGGAAAATTAGTTGGTTTGATCACGTATCGGGATATTATTAAAGTGATTGAAAATCCGCATGCGAATAAGGATTCTTATGGAAGGCTCAGGGTAGCCGCAGCCATAGGAGTTACCGGCGATTCGATGAAGAGAGCAAAAGGCTTGATCAAGGAAGGCGTTGATGCCTTGGTTATCGATACTGCCCATGGCCATAGTAGGGGAGTTGCACAGGTATTAAAGGATATCAAGGCCAAATATCCTCTTGTTGATATCATCGTAGGGAATATTGCCACAGGAGATGCAGCAAAATTTTTGGTTGAAGCCGGAGCCGATGCCGTTAAGGTCGGTATAGGACCTGGGTCTATTTGTACCACGAGAGTAGTTGCAGGGGTTGGATTTCCTCAATTATCTGCAGTTATGGAGGTGTCAGCTGCTATCAAAGGTACGGGAGTTCCTGTTATCGCAGATGGAGGGATTCGGTATACCGGAGATATTCCTAAAGCCATTGCAGCAGGAGCCGATACTGTAATGTTAGGATCCTTGTTGGCTGGAACCAAAGAATCACCCGGAGAAACTATTATTTTTGAAGGAAGAAAATTCAAATCATACAGAGGGATGGGCTCCATTGAAGCCATGCAAAAAGGATCAAAAGACAGATATTTCCAGGATGTGGAAGACGACGTGAAAAAACTGGTTCCTGAAGGTATTGTAGGACGTGTTCCATATAAGGGAGAGGTATATGAAACAATGCATCAGTTTTTAGGAGGATTAAAGGCAGGTATGGGATATTGCGGAAGCGCAACTATTGATGCTCATAAAAATGCTAAATTCGTGAGAATCACATCTTCCGGTATATCCGAAAGTCATCCTCATAATGTGACCATTACCAAAGAAGCGCCGAATTACTCGCGTAGATAGCAATGATGTAATGATATAATGATTCAATGATATAATGATTTAATGATGCAATGATTTGTCTCACAATTTAAAGCAAATAAAAAGGTTGAAAGTCTGATCCATATACGATCATGCTTTCAACCTTTTTTAATGGCTTAAATCAATTAAGAAAACAGACTAGCGTCTTCGGCGTCTTCCTCCGGCTGCAGGTTTTTTTCTGTTTGGCTTGAAGTCATCGTTTCTTTGACCTCCTGAATCTTTTCTGTTACTTCTTGTATTGCTTTTATCAAAACTTTTGAACGACCCTCTGTTTGATCCTCTGTTTGATCTACCTTTTGGTTTTGCTGTAACTTCAACAATCACTGATCGATTATTAAATTCAGCCTCATTCATTTTTTCAAGAACATCCTGGGTGAAATCTTTATCTATCTCGAAGAAAGAGAAGCTTTTAAGGATTTCTATCTGTCCAATCTCTACATCTCTTTTTCGCAGGCATTCATTGATCAATCCAATCAATCGGGCAGGAGTTAAGTCGTCCATTTTCCCTTGATTGATATAAAAACGCGCTAGAGAATCATCACCGCGTCTTTTTCGGTCACTACTAGGGGCATCAGCGTTATTCAAATCTCTTGCATCCTGATAGTATGAAAGAAATGAGTTGAACTCAATGGATACAAATCTTCTGATCAATTCTTCACGATCAAGTTCATGTAGTTTTTCATAAATATCAGGTAAATATTCTTTGATCTCCTTTTCGTTGACCTCTATATCATGAATTTTATCAATCAGTTTAAACAATTGAATTTCACATATTTCTTTCCCATTAGGAACTTGTTTCTGAAGAAAATTCTTCTGGAGCTTTCTTTCTATGGGCTTTAGCTTATTGCGTTCTTTACTCGTAATGATCGCAATAGATATACCTTTTTTTCCGGCCCTACCTGTTCTTCCACTTCTATGCGTATAATTTTCAGCTTGATCGGGTAATTTGTAATTGATCACATGTGTTAAGTCATTCACATCCAAACCTCTGGCCGCAACATCTGTGGCAACAAGAATCTGCAAGTTTTTATTCCTGAATTTCTGCATAACCAGGTCGCGTTGGGCCTGTGAAAGATCACCGTGCAGGGCATCTGCGTTATAACCGTCTTCGATTAATTTTTCTGCAACTTCCTTAGTTTCTCTTCTAGTTCTGCAAAAGACAATCGAGTAGATGTCTGGATTTACGTCAGCTATCCTTTTCAAAGCCGGATAACGATTACGCTCGGTTACCTGAAAGAACTCATGCTCCACATTAACGGCTCCTATATTTTTCTGACCTGCCGACATCTCGGTAGGGTTGTTCATGTAATTTCTGGCAATGGCTTCCACTTCTCTAGGAAAAGTCGCAGAAAACAACAAGGTCTGTTTCGTTTTTGGGGTTTTTTCAAGAATATTATCTAATTCTTCCTTGAAGCCCATATTCAACATTTCATCTGCTTCATCCAATACCAACCATTGAATACTTTCGAGGTTCAGAATTCTTCTTTTAATAAGGTCAAGAGTTCTTCCTGGCGTTCCTACAACGATTTGAACACCTCTTTTTAAGGGTCTGATTTGTTCTTCAATATTAGCCCCTCCATAAACCGCTATAGTTTTGAGGTTCTTCAAATTTTTAGAAAAGTCATTGACGTTGTTGGCGATTTGAATGGCCAGCTCTCTCGTTGGCGAAAGAATGATCGCTTGTGTATTCTTGTTGTTTGAGTCAATTTGCTCAAGTATGGGCAAACTAAAGGCAGCTGTTTTACCGGTTCCTGTCTGAGCAAAGGCTTTCAGATCATTTTTTGAACCAAGTATTTGTGGAATAGCAATCTTTTGAATTTCCGTGGGTTGTTCATAGCCTAATTCGGTCAATGAATCAACAATTGCCTGGCTTAAACCAAGCGTTTTAAATATCGACATATATTTTATTTGCAAAACTCAATTTATTTGTAAAGCTCTGGTTTGCAAATAAATACTGTGTTTTATGTTTAAGAGTTTGCAAAAATAACACTAATTTGATGAAGTTTGCTATAAATCAGTGTTTATTAATGGTTTTTAGGTAGTAATTCAGGTTACTATCAAGGAAAAATATATAGCCATTTTCGACCTTTCCCTGATTATTTACAATAATGGTTCTTGCCATATCACCTTCATACCAGGCATAGGTTTCAGAATTTTTAGCCATTTTGAATTGATACTCTTTCGGTAATTTTTTTGAGGTTACAAACTTTTTCCATTCATCATCTGTTTTGTTCCGTTCGATACCTATAAATACAACTTCAGGATGATGTTTTTTTAAATAATGTAACTTTTCGTTTAGTAATTCAATACGTCCTAAATCGGTGGGCCAGAAATAAATAACGGCGTTTGAATTTTTGATTAGTGAGTTGATCTCCACCTCTGCGTGTTCAGTATTATATGCCTTAAGTTTTGGAAGATCTTCTCCACATAAAAGCTTTTCTTTCTGATCAATCGATTTTTTCAACTCCTTTTTATAGTTCTCATCGGTACAATGTTCAAAAAAATAGGCATATACCTTTTCGTTTTCTTCTTTTGATAAATGCTTATTCGATAAGGAACCCCAAACACCTTTGGCCAGCAAAGAATTTTTGAAATCATCTACATTAATTCTGTCTTCTACGATTTTCATGAATTCGAGTTCAAAGATTCTGTTTTCAGGATCTTTCATTTTTTCATCATACGCCAGGTTGTATAAAAAATTATTGATAAAGGCCAGGTTCCATCCATAGTCAAGCAAGGACTCATCATTGAGATCCACATGATCTCGATACGCATAAAAATCACTGCTTATTTCGGGAGCAGTATCTAAACCCAAGATTTTTTTATGATTATAAGCATATCTTTCCTTATAAAAATAGGAAGGCATATAAATACCTGACTTAACCAGTTTGTCGAAAAATTTAGAGGGTTTCTCCTGTTGAGTAGAAAGGAATTCATTGTAAGACTCTAACTGCTTTTTGACACCTTCATCCACAACCTTGGAAAAGGCAACTTCATCCAATCTATAGTTTTGCTTGAAATTCTTCTCGATACGCTCCTGTTCTAAGTAGAGATTGATTAGATAATTGTTTTTTGCACTGCCTTTACCGCTAAAAATTATAGACTCATCAAAATCCCAGGTATTAAGATACAAAAGAAGGCTATCTTTTGGCTCAAGATACATATATTGAAATTCCGCTGCATGCTTAAAAGTATAAAGACCCAGTTCCAGTGAATCAAGTTTAAAGGAGAACTTATTGTGATCATTGAGTTTTGCAGAATCCAGTACTTTCTTCCCTTTAGTCAAATATACATACTTGTCTTTGGGGTTCTTTATTTTACCTCCAAAATACGTGTATGCAGCTTCTTCAGAATCATTACAACTGGAAAAGGATAAGATCAAACCAAACAGCGCAACTAAGGTAAAAGGCTGCGAAAAGTAATTTTTTTTCAAATAAAATGATTTAGACATGATAAACAAATGTACTAATATACCTTAGGGGGTCTTGTTAATGGCATGTTAAAAATTTTGGAGTAAAAGGTTAAAAAAAAAAGGGTAATTCCCTTTGTTTTTAACAGTCTTCAGGGCCAAAATATTATAGGATGGTTTGGTAGTTATATCTCGCTATTTTACTTAGTTTTGCAAAAAAAATTAAAAACACATGTTAACTGTTTCCAACTTATCCGTTCAATTCGGGAAGAGAATTTTATTTGATGAAGTAAATACTGCATTTAATCAAGGAAATTGCTATGGTATCATCGGTGCCAACGGTGCCGGAAAATCGACTTTTTTAAAAATCCTTTCTGGTGATATCGACCCAACTTCGGGTTCTGTAAGTTTGGAAAAAGGGAAAAGAATGTCTGTACTTTCGCAAGATCACTTTGCTTTTGACGCGTATCCGGTATTAGAATCGGTGATGATGGGTAATAAGCCTTTATATGAACTGAAGAAAAAATTAGATGAGGTGTATGCAAAACCTGATTTTTCTGATGAAGACGGAATACTCGCAGGTGAATTGGGAGGTCAATTTGAAGAAATGGGAGGGTGGACCGCCGAAAGCGAAGCCGCTAACCTTTTATCATCTTTGGGAATTACCGAAGACATGCACTATACTTTAATGTCTGACCTTGACGGTAAATCAAAAGTAAGGGTGCTTATTGCTCAGGCTTTGTTTGGTTCACCTGATGTGTTGATTATGGATGAACCTACCAACGACCTTGATTTTGAAACTATTGGATGGCTTGAAAACTTTTTGGCCAATTATGACAATACGGTGATCGTCGTATCTCATGACCGTCACTTTTTAGACGCGGTTTGTACACATATTTCGGATATTGATTTTAGTAAGATGAATCAGTATTCAGGGAACTATACCTTCTGGTACGAGTCAAGTCAATTAGCCGCCAGACAGAGAGCTCAGCAAAATAAAAAAGCAGAAGAAAAAAAGAAGGAACTCGAAGAGTTTATCAGACGATTTTCTGCTAACGTGGCCAAATCAAAACAGGCAACCAGTCGAAAGAAGATGATCGAAAAACTGAATATAACCGATATCAAGCCTTCCAGCAGGAGATATCCGGCAATTATTTTCGATCAGGAAAGAGAAGCCGGAGATCAGATTCTTCATGTTGAGAATCTGTCAAAAAAAATTGACGGTGAATTGCTTTTTGACAATATTGACCTAAACCTAACCAAAGGAGATAAAGTGATGTTGCTTTCAAAAGCTTCCCGAGCAGCTACGGCGATTTATGAGATTATTTCTGGTGAGAAAGAACCAGATTCTGGTGATTATAAATGGGGCGTTACCACGGCCCAGGCTTATTTGCCGCTTGAGAATTCAGAATTCTTTAAGAACGATCTTAGTCTGGTGGATTGGTTAAGAGAATATGCTAAAACAGAAGAAGAGAGGGAAGAGGTTCATATCAGAGGTTTTCTTGGGAAAATGATTTTCAGTGGAGACGAGGCACTTAAAAAGAGCAACGTACTTTCAGGAGGAGAAAAAGTGAGGTGTATGTTGTCACGAATGATGATGAAGAGAGCTAATGTACTTCTTGTGGATGAACCTACCAACCACCTTGATCTGGAATCAATTCAGGCATTTAACAATGCCCTTAAGAATTTCAAAGGCACGGTAATCTTTTCTACTCATGACCATGAGTTTGCGCAAACCGTTGCAAATAGAATCGTGGAGGTCACACCAAAAGGCGTGATTGACAGGTATATGAGCTTCGATGAATATCTTGAGAATGATACTATCAAGGAGTTGAGGAAAAAGATGTACGGGGAGTAGTGATCAATGAAAAAATGATTTAATGATATATTGATACGATGAAAAAGTGGGGTGATTTGTTTTAACATCGCGGCATTAGTTTCGAAATTGTAGGCTGGTACTTAGAAACATATGCATGTATAAATTCTAAAATTTTAGGGGTTTCAAACTCAAATTAAGAGAAAGCTATATCAACATATTGAAAACATTAAATTCGCTAATAATTTGAAAAAAGAAATTTATCATTTAACGACATCTATAAATTAATGAACTAATTTTTATCTACAAAACCATTAATTCATTATATCATTAAATCATTTTTTCATTGATCACTTCCTAGGGTGAAATTTCTCTACCACCATCTTTAAATGACTTTTATCCAAATGCATGTATATTTCGGTAGTGGTGATGCTTTCATGACCCAGCATCTGCTGTATGGCCCTGAGATCGGCTCCGTTTTCAAGTAAATGAGTTGCAAACGAATGTCTGAGCGTATGAGGGCTTACGGTTTTATGAATACCCGCTTTTGAGGTCAAATCTTTAAGGATCATAAAGACCATATTTCGACTGAGTTGCTTTCCGCGCCTGTTTAGAAAAAGGGTGTCTTCATGTCCTTTTTGAACCTTGATGGAGGTACGAATAAGATTTTTATATGCTTCAATGAGTTTGATCATATATGGATTGATCGGGACAAATCGCTGTTTGTTCCCCTTGCCAATAACCCTGATAAACCCTTCTTCAAAAAACAGGTCAGAGATCTTCAATTCGATCATTTCGGTTACCCTAAGTCCGCAACTGTACAAGGTTTCCATCATGGCTTTGTTTCGTTCCCCTTGAGGTTTACTAAGGTCGATTTGGGCAATGATTTTATTAATCTCATTTTCAGACAAGGTATCGGGTAGTTTTCTGCCAATTTTTGGGGCTTCTAGTAAATCGGTGGGGTTTTCTTTGCGATAATCTTCAAAGATGAGGTAATCAAAGAAATTTCGCAAGCCTGATATCATCCTGGCCTGTGATCTGGGGGCAATGGTTTTGGAACTGCTGTACACAAACCTTTCTACAAGTTCGGTACTTATCTCGACGGGAGATATGGCTATATCTTGATCTGCGAGGAAATTCATGAGTTTTAGAATATCCCTGCTATAGGCCGAAATGGAATTTTGAGAAAGACCCCTTTCGATCTTGAGAAAATATTGATAATCCTTTAAGGCATCCTTCCAGGTCATGACGTTAAGTAGCTTGTTCGATCAATATTCATACAATTTGCTTATGCGATGTGTAAAATTATGCTATTTTTGGAAACAAGAATCAATTATTATTTGTTTCCATGCTTTACAAGTCTTGTTGAGGCCGAAACAAAGTTCTAAAAATAGGTTATTCATGAAAATCATCATTATCAACGGTCCAAATTTGAACCTGCTCGGCAGGAGAGAACCTTCTATTTATGGAGCTGAAACCTTTCAGGATTATTTTAATCAATTAAAGGAGCGTCATCAGGAAGTCGAATTATCTTATTTTCAATCGAATATAGAAGGGGAACTTATCGATAAGATTCACGAAACTGGTTTTTCATATGATGGTATCATTCTAAATGCAGCTGCATATACGCATACATCTGTGGGTATTGGAGACGCTATAAAGGGAGTAGAGACTCCGGTAGTTGAGGTTCATATTTCCAACGTCTATCAAAGAGAATCCTTTAGGCATTCATCGTTTATAGCGCCTAATTCAATAGGGGTCATCACAGGGTTTGGACTTAAGAGTTATGAACTTGCACTTCGCTCTTTTTTAGTTTAGACCAACGGAAACGATTTAGTAACAAAAATAAAACTTTAAGATAATTTATAGAAAATATCAGTTTTTATTGAGAAGCATTTTTTAAATTTACGAATTCAAATTTTTACAGCATGATATTAGTTGCCGACAGCGGTTCGACCAAAACAAATTGGATCGCCATTAACGATAAAGGAGAAACATTTTTTAAAATTGATACAGAAGGATTGAATCCAGCCGTTTTCTCGAAGAAGAATTTGTATGACCGAATCATTACAAAAGAAGAGCTCAGGGATATCAAGGATGACGTAAAGGAGATTTATTTTTACGGGGCCGGTTGCGGAACTCAAAATGCCATACAATTTTTAAAAACCATTTTTGAAGATATTTTTACCAATGCCTATATTGAAATTTATGAAGATACTATTGCTGCGGTAAAGTCGCTTCAAACTGATACCCCCGGCGTGGTGTGTATTTTAGGGACAGGTTCTAATTGTAGTTACTTTGATGGAAAAGAAACCCATCAGAAGATTGTTTCTCTTGGGTATATGCTGATGGATTCTGCCAGTGGAAACTATTATGGAAAACAAATAATAAAAGACCATGCTTATGGTAAGATGCCTTCTGATTTGGCTAAAAAATTCGAAACGCAACATGATCTCAGGCCTGATGTAATCAAAGAAAACATCTATAGAAAGGATAATCCCAATACATATTTGGCAAGCGTTGGAAGGTTTTTGATTGAGAATAAGCAAAGTGACTATGCTCAGAAAGTCATTAAAGATGGCTTGCGTTTCTTTATAGAAAACCAAATATTACAGTTTAAAGAGAGTAAAAATGTACCCATTTATTTTGTGGGGTCCATCGCTCATTTTCTACATGATGAAATTGTTGAAGTATTAGGTGAATACAAACTTAAATTAGGTAAGATTGTCAGACATCCTATAATGACACTGGCTGCGGCTCATGCCAGTAAGCTCACAAAATAGAGAGAAAATTCTTCTCTTTAAAAGGCCTGAACTTATTTTCTTGCGAGTACCGAGATTTCTACATTAACGTCTTTTGGTAGTCTGGCGACTTCAACGGTCTCACGTGCCGGTGCTGTTGCTTCATCAAAATAGGATCCGTAAACCGCATTTATTTTTTGAAAATCATTCATATTTTTTATAAAGATCGTAGTCTTCAGTACGTTTTCGTAGCTCATTTGGGCTTTCTTCAAAACTGCACCAATGTTTTTCATAACCTGTTCGGTTTCTTTGCTGATATCACCAGAAACAAGATCCCCGGTTTTTGGATCAATGGCTATTTGCCCTGAGGTGTATAACGTGTCATCATATAAAACAGCCTGAGAATAAGGGCCGATAGGAGCAGGGGCATTGGGAGTTTCGATTATTTTTTTCATTGTTTTATTTTTTTTGATATCTATCTTAAAATGTAATTATACCAATATTAATTCAATGTTTCATTACATCAATACATCATTATATCAATACATCATTAAATAATTGCCTTTATTAAAACAACCTTCTGTCTGGAACCTTACGCTGGTCATATTTCAAGTCACTGAGGGGCCCCGATTTGATCCCGATAAAAAAGTAATAGGTTGCCCTGTCTCCAAATGGTACCCAGTTAAAACTAAAACGCCAGCTATCCAGGTCTCTTTCAAAACGAAGTTGGGTATAGGTGATTCCGCTATTTTCAAAATCATAACCTGAAGAAACGCCTACGCGCCATTTAGGTGAGAATTCAATATTTCCAGATAGCTGAACAGAATTTGCCGTGATATCATTCTGAGCCTGAGAATTACTATAGGTGAGTGAATATCGTAACTTCAGGTCCCAGGGCATTTCCGTTTTGTACAAGGTAGCCTTTTTGACTTTTTCCTCGTCGGTATTGACTTTTTGGTTCCGGTTGGTCAGATTCTCCCCAAACATGTTTGACGAACTATCAACGTTAGTACCGCCACCTGAACCCGTTCCTCCAGAAGATTTCTTTCTTTCTTGAAGGTCTGTACTCGAAATGGAATAATTGGCCGTTAGGTTGGCAGCGGTAAACCGTAACAAGCTCCCTCCGTTGTTGATATTATAAATATTGATTCTCCTTCCATTAGCATTTAAGGCATAGGGATCAAAAGATGCATTTAAATTGATGCCGAGTTTGTTTTTGAGCATTTGTGTACCCGCTGTCATTCTCAAAGGACTCCAGTTCAATGAATCAGCGGCAATATTATAACTTGTTGATAAATTCAGATTATTCAGGATCTTAACCTTTCTTGGTTCTTCATCTTCATCTTCTCCGTCTTTAGCCGCTACCTTGGCTTCAAGGGTGTTGTTCAACGACAATCCAATGGAATTGGAAAGGCCTCTGGAGGGCGCCCCATAAATGCCATTTTGAAAACGTGAAAATTCTCTGATATCATCAGGATCAATACTCGCCTGGTATTCATCATAATATTGACTAAAATCAGGTCGGTAACTATAAGATATAGAAGGCCTCATAACGTGTCTAAGTGCCTGTAATCTGCCTTTTTTAAAATTAACCATCCCGTAAACCGTCGTACTTGCTGATATTCCTGCCGAATATTGTCTGTACGAATCAAAGCCGTTTATGGTATCCGTAACCACTTCATTGGAAGTTTCATCCCAGTATTTATCAATGGTTTTGAAATACCACACGTCTTCATAAACTATTGAAGGAGCAAGGCTTACAAATTTCAAGGCCTTCGCATTCGTGCTTAACGAAACACTATGTCTGACTCCCGATTGTGCCTCATCAAACATTTTAGCCGTACCGAATTCTTCATCAGTGGTAGAAATACGGTTTTGCGCATTCAAACTATAGGTCATCCCAATATTTTGAAGAGAATTCTTTTTTGATCCAACCTTGGGTGCAAAAGGATAGATACGATCCATATTCAAAACCATTGAAGGCAGGTTCATGTCGATTCTCTCTGTGTTCGTGTTTTGTGTATGGGTAAGGGAGGCATTCAAATTGAAAGGCGTCCCAACGAATTTTTTATAATAGGATACAGAAGAGGCAAACGTATTCGTCAAATAATAGGGAGAACTGGATTCATTGATTGATTCCTGAAAAAAGCTGCTACTACCAAAATTGACCGAGGCAGAGATTCTGGAATTCGGATTGGAGGTTGCAGACTGGCTGTGCGTCCAACGCACAAAGAAATTATTCGACTTGCTGTAATCGGGAAAGCCTTTTTGGCTATTGATAAGGTTTTCGTATCGCAAACTAAAATTCCCTGTAAACTTATATCGGAGGTTGTAATTCGATTCGGCCCGAAGCCCCCAGCTGCCGTTGGTATATATGTCTCCTAAAATCCCCAGGTCCAAATAGTCGTTTATAGCAAAATAATACCCTCCATTTTGCAGAAAGTAACCTTGATTGTTGTTTTGCCCCCAGGTGGGGATGACAAATCCAGAGGCCCGGCCACTTGTTAGCGGTGAATAAAAGAAGGGAAGTATCAAAGGAGTAGGTACATCTGATATTACTAGATTGCTCATGCCTCCAACGATTTTGCTATCAGGTACGATCTTGATATTTTTGGTTTGAACATAATAATCGGGATTTTCCTTTAGCGATGTTGTAAAACGAGCTTTATTGATATAAAAAGTACTGTCGTTCTCTTTTTTTGAAACATCACCGGTAATGATCATACCCTGTTGTTCTGTTCTTGAATTATAGATCAGGGCCTTTTTATTCTGAAAATTGTAGATCAGTGAATCCTGTGTAGATGCCTGGTTACCTTGTTTGAATTCAGGCCTTTGTACATACACTCCGGCTGTATCAAATATCCCTGTGGCGAAGGCCAGACTATTTTTGTAATCGATGATGATCTTACCTGCCTTGAGCTCTATATCCTGATAATACAGTTCTGCCTCGTCATAAAGAGTTGCTCTTTGGTTGATAAAATCATTGGAAAGATAATCTTTTGATTTGTGAATGATATTGTCTTCTAGGTATTCGGGAGTGATCGGGATACTATCGATTTTTGTTGTGTCAATCACCACTAAATCAACGTCATTGCTGCTTAAGACAGATAAACTGTCAGTCCTATTTATATAGTTTTCTGCATCGTCATTATTTTGTTTTACTTGGCCAAGGGCCGCTTGATTTACAAAACAAAAAAATAAGGAAATGAAAAGTAAGTATCTTAAATTTGTATACAATGCTATAAATAGTATTTTTGTAAAAAAAATGTTACTTTTTGAAAGATACAAACTTACATATATTTTTTCAGTGGTATAAATTAATAAAAGAAAAACTAGGAGGATAAGAACCATGGTTTATAAAGTAAAAAATAGGGATTATGCTGTAATTTTCAAGGTGCTGATATGTTCGGTTTTTTTGATGCTGATTCAGACAAAAATGTATGCCCAGGATAATTTTGTAGTGGTATTGGACGCTGGTCATGGAGGAAAGGATCCCGGCAGGCCCGCCAAGAATTACAGCGAGAAGGACATTGCACTGAGTCTCGTGCTCAAGCTGGGTAAAAAACTAGAATCCATTGACGATATCAAAGTAGTATATACGAGGGATAAGGATGTTTTTGTCGATTTGAAAGACAGGGGACGAATTGCCAATGAAGCGGATGCCGACCTTTTTGTATCGATACACTGCAATGCATTTCATACCCAGGTAGACGGTACAGAAACGTATGTATTGGGTTTGCACGCGAACAAACAGAATTTTGAAGTAGCCAAACAGGAGAACTCAGTAATCTTTATGGAAGATAATTACCAGGAGAAATACGAGGGTTTTGACCCCAACTCACCCGAAGCTGTGATCGGAATGACCTTGATGCAGGAAGATTTTCTGGATCAGAGTTTGAGCCTGGCAAGTAATATACAAACCAATTTCAGAGATATTCTCAATAGAAAAGACAGAGGTGTTAAACAGGCAGGTTTTGTTGTGTTGCACCAAACATATATGCCAAGTGTATTGATTGAAGCAGGTTTTATCACAAATACACAGGAAGGTGCTTTTTTGAATTCAAAGAGCGGGCAAGACAAGTTAGCACGATCTATATTTAATGCTATAAAGGCTTATAAAAAGAGTCTGGATGAGAACCTTGTGGTAGAGGAAGTACCAGTAGTAGCCATTGTAAAAAGTTCTCCAAAAGTTTATCCGGGGGTAGACTTTAGGGTACAGATCGCTTCAGGGAAAAAGAAACTTGAGACCAAATCATACAATTTCAAAGGATTAAAAGGAGTGGACCGTGGAAAGGTAGGAGGGTTTTACAAGTATTATTATGGCAAGTCTTCTGATTATGATCAAATTGTAAAAATGCAAACGGAAGCAAGAAATGCTGGATATACAACAGCTTTTGTTGTCGCATTTAAGGATGAGGAAAGAATTAAGGTATCTGAAGCGATGGATAAGTCGCTTTAAAATAAATGACGCATAGATGCGTTTGTGTTTTGATGCCAGGTGAAGATACGCTCAAAAGAAATCTCTTCCCTTAGGACCAGCAAAAAAATAATGAGTAATATTGTTCAACTAATATCACTATTTTGACCATATCAAGAGAATTCAAAACCGGCGTTATCGTAGTTCTGATACTTGTCCTTTTTGTTTGGGGGTATAACTTTATGAAAAACAGAAGTTTGTATGATAAAACCCGAACTTTTTATGCTGAATACACCAATGTTCAGGGCTTGGCTCCAAAAAGCCCTATTACCATCAATGGGCTAAAGGTTGGAACGGTTTCTGAAATTTCCTTTCATCCGATAAAAAAAGGGATATTGGTGGCTCATCTAAAACTTAGTAATGATATAAAGTTTTCGATCAACTCTGTGGCCCAAATCTACAGTCCTGATTTTATAAGCGGGAAGTCTCTGAAGATCGATATTGCGATTGATGAGGGAGAAACGGCCATGAACGGTGACACCCTGATCGGGATAGTTGATTCGGGCATTATGGGTATGATCAATGAGCAAATCGCTCCGTTGCAATCGAAAGTTGAAAATTTTGTAGTGCATACAGATTCTGTGATGCAGAATATCAATAAACTCATGAATGAGGAGAATCAAAAGAATATCAAAGAGTCTTTGGCCAGTATGAATGCAGTGCTTAGAACCTTCAAAAGTACGGCCGGTAATTTGGAAGTCATGACTCGAGAAGGAGGTCAGATTGACAGTATCATGACGGGTGCGAATAAAACCATGACTAATTTTGCTCAGATCTCTGATTCTATACAAGCTGCCAATATCGGAGCTACGGTTGCTGAATTGCAACATTCATTGAAGAGTTTTAATGTGATACTCGACAGTATGAATGCGGGTAATGGTACCTTGGGTAAACTGATGCAGGATGAAGCCCTTTATACCAACCTGAACAACTCTGCCAAAGAGTTGGAAGAATTACTTCGTGAAGTCAAGGAACATCCTAAAAGATTTGTACATGTATCTGTTTTTGGGAAGAAGGAAAAAGCCTACGAAGAACCGATAAAAGAGTAGTTAATAACTTGTAATAATTTTGTCTTCCTTCCTTTTTGATTATCTTTACTTTTATTTTCTGAAAAAGCGGTTTATGCTTTGAATTTTAAGCCATGTATTGATAATAGAGTATGTCTTATTTACCTAATATTTTGTTTGCACTACTGCTCGTTCTTGGAGCAGGTTTCTTTGTGAAGAACATAAGGAAACTGAGTCGAAACATCAGTCTGGGGAAAAATACAGAACGAAACGACCGAAAACCGGAACGCTGGGCTCATATGTCTAAAATTGCCCTCGGACAATCTAAAATGGTAAGAAGACCTATTGCAGGTTTGTTGCATATTTTAGTTTATGCCGGATTTTTGATCATTAATATTGAAGTACTGGAAATCGTTATCGACGGTTTATTTGGTACACATAGAATTTTTTCTTTTGCCGGTGGATTCTATGACTTTTTAATAGGGTCTTTTGAAATACTTGCCTTTCTGGTACTCGTTTCGGTGATCATTTTCTGGATAAGAAGGATGGTCTTAAAGATCCCCAGATTCTGGAATAAAGAAATGACCAGCTGGCCCAAGAATGATGCCTTGAATATTTTGTATTTTGAAATTGTTCTTATGAGTTTGTTTCTGATCATGAATGGAGCTGATTATGCCTTGCAGCAGATAGGAGCCATACACTATGTTCATGCCGGAAGTTTTCCTGTGAGTCAGTTTATTGCAGGTTGGCTACCTCAAAATGAATTAACACTTTTTTATATAGAAAGAGGAGCCTGGTGGTTGCATATCACAGGGATCCTGATCTTTTTAAACTATTTGTACTATTCGAAGCATCTGCATATTCTGCTTGCTTTTCCAAACACCTTTTACGCAAATCTTGAACCTCAGGGTAAGCTCGATAATCTGGCTTCGGTGACCAAGGAGGTGAAATTGATGATGGATCCGGAGGCTGATCCTTATGCCGTGCCAGAAAATGGGGAAGAGACTGTTGAAAAATTTGGGGCAAGCGATGTGACCGATCTCAATTGGGTACTATTGATGAATGCTTATACTTGTACAGAATGTGGGCGTTGCACGGATGAATGTCCTGCAAATCAAACAGGAAAGGAGTTGTCGCCTCGTGCGATTATGATGAAAACAAGAGACCGTTTGGAGGAGGTTGGAAAATTCATTGATGAAAAAGGGGAAGCCACTTTTAGGGAACAAGGTGATGGCAAAACATTATTTGATACCATTTCGGAAGCCGAAATATGGGCATGCACAAGTTGTAATGCCTGTGTAACAGAATGCCCGGTGAGCATTGACCCTTTGTCGATCATCATTGATTTGAGGCGTTATTTGGTCATGGAAAATTCTGCAGCACCACAGGAATTAAACCTGATGATGAGCAATGTTGAAAATAATGGGGCACCTTGGCAATACAGTCAAATGGATCGCCTGAACTGGAAGGATGAATAGCTTGTTAAAAAGATAAAATTGAAGCGAAACATAATTGTTTAAAATATTTAAATTAAATTAGTATGGTAATACCAACAATGGCTGAAAAAATGGCTGAGGGAAAGGCTCCCGAAGTCTTGTTTTGGGTTGGTTGTGCTGGAAGTTTTGATGATAGGGCCAAGAAGATTACAAAGGCCTTTGCAAAGATTCTGATAGAAGCAAAGGTAGATTTTGCGGTACTTGGTACTGAAGAAAGTTGTACGGGTGATCCTGCAAAAAGGGCAGGGAATGAATTTCTATTCCAAATGCAGGCGGTCACCAATATCGAAGTGTTGAATGCCTATGAAGTAAAAAAGATCGTTACGACTTGCCCGCATTGCTTTAATACCTTAAAGAACGAATATCCCGAATTGGGAGGAACTTATGAGGTAATGCACCATACAGAATTTTTGAAAAGCCTGTTAAACGAAGGCCGGATAAGTATAGAGGGAGGAAAGTTTGCCGGGAAACGCATAACGTTTCACGACCCTTGTTATCTTGGTAGGGCGAACGGAATTTATGAAGCACCGCGCGACCTGATAAGAAAGCTGGAAGCGGAGTTGGTTGAAATGAAAAGATGCAAATCAAAAGGATTGTGTTGTGGCGCAGGAGGTGCTCAAATGTTTAAGGATGCTGAGCAGGGTGACAAGGAAATTTTTGTGGAAAGAACAGAGGAAGCCTTGGAGACCGCACCCGATCTTATTGCAACAGGTTGTCCATTTTGTAACACGATGATGACTGACGGAATTAAAAACAAAGAAAAGGAACATAGTATCACAGTAATGGATATCGCAGAATTGATCGTCCATGCAAAAGATCTATAAATAGTACAATCAGAATATGCCATTTGTGAGAGATAAGAATTTAGTAAATATATACGAGGAAATTGACAAGGCCAACGGCACAATCAAGACCTTGTCTACGGCTTTAAGAGATGAAGAAGAGAATAACTCTATTCTAAAAAAGCACAGAATCCTTTTGGGTGTTGCTGCTTTAGTGATGTTGACGTTGTTCTTATGGTCTTTTTTGCCAAAATCAAAACAGTATAAGCAAGAATACCTGATCAAGAACAACTTGAGTCTGATCGATACAGATTCGCTTCATAAGATACAAAGAAAAGCGAGGCAGGTGATTGTGATAGACTCCGTAAAAAGTTCATTGATCGATATGAGTATTGTTTACAGCATTCAAATCGGGGCCTATGCCAACTTCAGTTCTAATCTGATCTCAGATGATATTACACAGTTAGAGGAATTTGAAGAAAACGGTTTTAACAAATTCTCTATAGGGAAATTCACAACCTATAAAGAATCGGTCATGCTCAGGGATGATTTGAAACGTGTAGGTTTTAAAGATTGTTTTGTTATTGCCAAATCATATGGCATGCCTGTAGGGATAAGCGAAGCACTGCAACTCAGCGGTGAAAAGTGGATTAGAGGAACTAGAAATTAAACACAGCAATTATTTTGTCAAAAGCTAGTATTTGGTTAAAAGCGGCACGTCTGCGTACTTTACCCTTGTCATTATCAGGTATTATTATCGGTTCGTTTATAGCTGCATCCAAGGGAGTCTTTGACCCCATAATTTGTGGTTTGGCACTTTTTACAACCATCGGTTTTCAGGTTATTTCGAATTTTGCCAATGATTACGGAGATGGAATTAAAGGAACTGATAATGAGGATCGTGTTGGGCCGAAAAGGGCGCTTCAAAGTGGGGAAATCAGCCCTGAATCCATGAAGAAGGGTATTGTATTTACAGGGATAGTGAGTATCGCACTGGCATTGAGCTTGATTTTTGTTGCCTTTGGTACCGACTACGTGTTTTATAGTTTGTTATTCATTATTTTGGGAATCAGCTGTATAGTGGCAGCCATTAAATATACGGTAGGAGATCATGCTTATGGTTACAGTGGATATGGAGACCTGTTTGTTTTTCTGTTTTTTGGCTTACTAAGTGTCTGCGGCACCTATTTTCTGTATAGCAAAGCACTTGATATTGCTGTCTTTTTACCTGCATTTTCGATAGGGCTTCTGAGTGTGGGGGTTTTAAATCTAAACAATATGCGTGATCGTGAATCGGATGAAAAATCAGGGAAGAATACGATTGTTGTAAAAATCGGGAATGAATTTGCCAGATTTTATCATTTTTACCTTCTTGGAGCTTCGTTTTTATTTGCCTTACTCTATACAGTCATTATCTTTCGAACAGCCTATCAATTCTTATTTGTACTGGCTTATATTCCTATTTTCAAACATTTGCACACAGTTTATAAAAACAAGAATCCAAAAGCCCTAGACCCTGAGTTAAAAAAGTTAGCATTGAGTACATTTTTGTTTGCGATTTTATTCGGTATTGGATTGATTTTGTGAGATGACAATTGTCATATTAATAAAAGACAAATTTGTCTACTTTTACGAATTAATCATTATGAAGAAACTCATTATAACACATATGCTACTGAACTTGTACCTTTTGGTGCTGGTGCAGCCTGCTTTGCCTGTGTTGGAGTATCTGATTAATTATGATTATATCGTGAATGAACTTTGTGAAAACAGGGACAAACCCATCATGACTTGTAATGGGAAATGCTATCTTGGTGGTCAGGTTGAGAAACAACTTGATCTTGATCATGACCAGCGAAGCCCCATGCCTCCAAAAATAGATTTTGAGAAATTTATAAGTCTTAGTGAGGCAATAATAACTGAACTTTCCCCAATAGATGAAGCTCTTTTAACGACCCCAATTATTGTCAAAGAGCTGAAGAACAACTTATTTACTTCTTCTCTTCTGCGTCCTCCCATCGTTTAAACAATTTTTGATTTAGGATCCGTTACATATGGATCGTATACCCTGTGACACACCTCACAGACAAACCTATTTGTTTAAACAATTAACATCATAATGAAAAGAAAATACATGTTATTTCTTGCCCTGCTATTGTATGGCTGGGCGGGATATACGCAAGAATTAGAAATCCATGGAACCATTGAAGATGAACATGGACAAGCCCTTGAAAATGTCGTGGTAAAATTGACCGACGAAGACCGATACGTTGAATCTGATCAAGAAGGACAATTTATTATACGGGCAAATGAAGGGACTAAGGCCAGTATTTCGCATCTGGCTTACAGATCAAAAACGGTAGCCCTTACCAATGATATACATATTATGCTCCAGGAGCAGACTTTTGATCTGGACAATATTATCGTAACTGCCGACCCTTTTGGTGATCTGGCCCAGAGCAGGATCGTTTATGACGATATCAAGGCTGTTACCCAACCTCGAAACGTGAGTGATCTGTTCAAAGACATTCCCGGATTTGGTATACAAAAGAGAGGCGCCTACGCTTCGGAACCCGTTTTCAGGGCATTTAAGTACGAACAATTGAATGTGCAGTATGACGGCGGGATGAAGATACTCAATGCCTGCCCGAACCGTATGGACCCTATTACGACTCATGTGATTCCGGAGGAGATCGAAAGGATAGAAGTGGTGAAAGGACCTTTTACTGTAAGGTTTGGACAGAATTTTGGCGGTGTGATTAATATGGTATCAAAAACACCTGATTCCAAAAAAGATGGGGTAAGTGGTAATCTGGAAACGGGATATGAGACCAACGGCAATAATTTTACAGGACGTGGAGCCGTATTGTATAAAAAAGAACAGTTTGATTTGGAGTTAAACGGATCTTATAGAAACTACGGTGATTATACTGATGGAAACGGCGACGAAGTACCCTCATCTTTCACTTCAACAGATTATTCGGTTAAGTTTGGTGTAAATCCAACTGAAGCGCAAAGACTTCGATTGACCTGGAGACAATCTTTTGGAAGGGATATCAAACACGCCGGATTACCGATGGATTCACCCTATGACAACAGTTATCTCATGGGGCTTGATTATAAGATCAGGAACATTAGTAATACGATAAGCAGTATCATGTTTAAAGGCTATTATTCTTATGTGGATCATTTGATGACAAATGAAGACCGACCAAATTTTATGATGATGGGAGCAGAATCAAATGTTTTTGTCACCACCTGGGGTGGTAAGGCTGAAATGGCTTTGAACCCAAGTGATCGTTCAAGTTTATTCCTAGGCCTTGATGCCAATATAATAAGTAGAGAAGGTGACCGAATAAGAACCATCAAAATAATGAATGGCAACATGTTGCCCGAACCCATCGTCAAGGTAGATAAGATATGGCAGGATTCTGAACTTAACGACATCGGACTTTTTGTTGAAGGAAAAATAAGAACTTCTGAGCGCTCTACTTTTACTGCAGGTTTACGTTCTGATTTTATCAGCACCTCCATCAATGACCCGGAGCAGGACTTTCTCGACCTTTATGGGGGCGAGATCGAAGACCAACAAGAAGTGAACCTTAGCGGTAATGTATCTTATCTTTACAGTTTGAACAACACCAGACTACAATTTTCTTTTGGCCATGGAGTAAGAACCGCATCTATTGTTGAACGTTATATCAACCATTTCAATGTCAACTCAGATCCTTACGAATATGTGGGAAATCCTTATTTAAATCCAGAGGCAAATAACCAATTTGAAGTTTCTTTTAATCAGAATTTTGAAAAGATCGAATTGGGGGCCAGCGTTTTTTATTCCTTTTTAGTAGATTATATTACAGCTGTGGTTGACGAGAGTATTCCCAGAAAATTTATGCCGATGCTGGAGCCTAAATTCGCCAAGCGTTTTATCAATGTAGACAAAGCCATGCAAACCGGATTTGAACTGTATTTCAATGTTAATTTTACTGAAGAATTCAGCTTTTTATCAGACCTGGCATATACCTATGGGCAGAATCATGAACTAGATGAGCCCTTACCTCAAATTGTGCCTTTGACCGGTCATTTGAGCCTGAACTATGACAAGAAAAATTACTGGTTCAATTTTAAATCGAGATGGGTGGCTGAACAGAACAGGATATCCGAATCTTTTAGAGAAACTGTCACTCCGGGTTTTGTGACCTTTGACCTTAGTGCGGGCGTAAAACCCTTTAAAGGTTTTTCGGTGGGCGCTGCAGTTTTGAACATCTTTGATACCGCCTATTATGAGCATTTAAATTTTTCATACCGCAACTCCGATTTACTAGGTGGCCGTATCTACGAGCCTGGAAGAAATTTTACGCTTTATATCAATTATAATTTTTAAGAAATTTCTATATGAATGACCGCGAGACGCTCTAGCGTCTCGTGGTTTTTTTTTATGGATATTGTATCGATGGGTATTATTCAGTAAATTTAGTCTCAAAACTAGTTATCATGAAAATTACCTATCTGGGGCATGCAGCCCTTTCTATTGAAGTTGGTGAAACCAAAATTATTGTAGACCCTTTTATAAGCCCGAATGAATTGGCAAAAGACATAGATATCGATGCGCTTAAAGCAGATTATATTCTTATTACCCATGCACATGAGGACCATATTGTAGATGTGGATGTCATTGTAAAGAACACCGGGGCTAAGATCGTCTCGAATTTTGAGATTGTCAATCATTATGCTGCAAAGGGAATTGAAGGACATCCGATGAATCACGGAGGAAGCTGGCAATTCGATTTTGGAAAAGTGACCTATACCAACGCCATACATACCAGCTCCTTTCCAGACGGAAGCTATGGCGGACAACCCGGAGGTTTTATACTTGAAACAGCAGAAGGTAATTTGTATATAGCCGGCGATACTGCTTTGACCATGGACATGAAACTGATCCCCATGCAATGCAAAATAGATTTGGCAGTACTTCCCATAGGAGACAATTTTACCATGGGAGTAGAGAGCGCTGTCATAGCTTCTGATTTTATTGAGTGTAATCAGGTACTGGGCTATCATTACGATACTTTTGGCTATATCATCATTGATCATGATGAAGCCCAAATCGCTTTTAAAAATGCAGATAAAAACTTGATTTTGTTGACTATAGGTGATTCCCTTACGGTTTAAAGTCTTTATTTTTTAGTAATTTTAGGGGAGAATCCAAAATCAACCATCATGAAATATTCGAGTGAAGTAATCCTGAACCTGCCTTTGAATAAGGTGATTGAGTTGTTTGACAGTGAAGAGAATTTGTTTAAATGGCAGCCCGAACTAATCAGTATTGAGCACATATCTGGTGAAAAAGGTGCCGTAGGAGCTAAGTCTAAAATGAAATATAAAATGGGCAATAGCGAGGTTGAAATGATAGAGACGATTACCGTTAAAGATTTTCCTAAAGAATTTTCGGGTATCTATGAGGCCAAAGGTGTTTGGAACGAGATGAAGAATTCCTTTGAAGAGATCGACCCCAACACTACTCTATGGCGTTCACATTCGCACTTTGAGTTTAGTGGTTTTATGAAGTTGATGGGTATCTTTATGTCTGGAGCCTTTAAAAAGCAGTCGCAGAAATCTCTGGATCTTTTCAAGGCTTTTGCAGAAGGTAGTTGATAGCCTATAAAAAAGCGAGTGCTACTATGTATACTCGCTTTTTTAGTTTCTAAGCGCCAAAACTAGTTCCAGAAAAGGGAATAAAGTGCTACTAAAATAATCATGACCGCAAAAGCTCCTATATTAAATCCAGGACTTGTTTTAAATAATGCCTTGCTGATTGGAATTGCTTTTTCATCGTTCTTGCCTTTGTTTTGCAACAGGCTGACCACTACAATCACCAAACCCGTCAAGACTGCGGTATATCCCATTTGATCCATCCAAGGAACATCAACAAAAATGGGGCTTGTAGACCAGCCTTTAGGAGCTATTTTAAAATACATGGCGATTGGGATCGATACCAATGCGCCTAAAATAGCAGCTCTGTTGGTGGTTTTTTTCCAGAAAAGACCCAATAAGAATACGGCTAAAATCCCAGGGCTAACCACACCCGTGTATTCCTGAATAAATTGAAAGGCCTGATCGATTCCTCCTAGTAAAGGTGCCATTATACAAGCGATGATCAAGGCGACTCCGGCCGAAATTCTACCGGTGTTTACTGTAGCCTTATTACTGGCGTTTTTGTTGATATATTGTTTGTAAATATCCATGGTGAAAATTGTCGAGGTTGAATTCAACATAGAGGCCAGAGATGATACAATAGCCGCAGCTAAAGCCGCAAAAGCAACACCTTTTAAACCTGTGGGAAGAAATTGAAGCAACCAGGGATAGGCTTTATCTGCCTGTTCAGGTGAAGGCAGGTTCTTTAATCCGGCTTCTCCTAGTCTCGCCATTATTTCAGGATCATTCACCATCACATAGGCGGCGATTCCGGGGATCACAACGATCAAAGGAATGATGAGTTTTAAAAAGGCAGCGAGTAAAATACCTTTTTGGGATTCTTTTAGTGATTTGGCGGCCAAAGTTCTTTGGATGATATACTGGTTGAAACCCCAGTAATAGATGTTGGCAACCCACAGTCCTCCTACCAATACGCCAATTCCGGGAAGGTTGTTGTATTCCGGATTTGATTTGTCTAGTATCATGGCAAATCGGTCTGGAGCGGCTTCATAGATGATTTTTAAACCCTCCAATTGTCCTGCTCCACCAGAAACCGTATCCAGGGCGAGGTAGGTGGTAAACAAACCTCCAAGAACAAGAAAAATAACTTGTATTACATCCGTCCAGGCCACGGCAGCTAATCCGCCATAGAGCGAATAAGCCGCAGCAAATAAGGCCAGACCAATCACGCCATAGATCATGGGTATACCCATGATGGTTTCCAGCGCAAGAGAGCCCAGATAAAGCACCGAGGCCAGATTTACAAAAACGTATAAGGCGATCCAGAAAACAGCTAATATGGTTTTTAGGTTGGTGGAATAACGTTGTTCAACAAATTCGGGGATGGTGTATAAACCCTTTTCAATGAAAATGGGTAGAAAATATTTTCCAACAATGATTAAGGTAATGGCTGCCATCCATTCATAAGAGGCAATGGCCAGCCCCAGGGCAAATCCTGAACCTGACATACCGATGAACTGTTCGGCCGAGATGTTGGCCGCAATCAGGGAGGCACCAATGGCCCACCAGGGTAAGGATTTACCCGCCAGAAAGTAGTCTTCAGCATTTTTCTCGTGCCCTTTTTTATCTCTGGATACCCACAAACCAACCCCTAAGATTAGCAGGGCATAGCCTATAAATATGATATAATCGAGTAACTCAAAATTTGCGTTCATAATACTAAGGTCTAATGGAGTTTAAACTTAAACAATTTTGTTGAATATTAGGGATTTAGGTAGAGGCCAAAAGATGTGTTCCTTCTGATAATGTTACTTCGTATACCGAACAGTCTCTATCAAACATTTTTCGATAGGCTGCCGTGGCTTGTTCTGTGAAAGCTTGTACAGCATCTTTTTTAATGATATTGATGGTGCAACCTCCAAAGCCACCTCCCATCATTCTGGACCCTGCAATGGCAGGTGCTGTTTTGGCAAGGTCAACCAGAAAATCGAGTTCCACACAGCTCACTTTATATTGGTGACGCAAGCCATGGTGAGAAGCGTAGATCAACCTGCCCAATTCGGCAATATCATTTTCCTGCATCGCCACTCCGGCTTGTTGGGCTCTTTCATTTTCCTGAATAACATAGAGGGCCATTTGGTATTCTTCGTCTTTTATTTCTCCTGATACTGTTAAAAGTTCGGCTGCCGTTGCATCTCTCAAGGCCTTTATTTGTAAAAGAGCAGCAACTTTTTCACAAACTTCGCGCCTGTTGTTATAGGCGCTGTCTGACAAGCTGTGTTTTACGTTAGTATTGATCAAAAGGAGTTGATAGTCGCGTAGGTCGATGCTAAAGACTTTGGCACTAATACTGCGGCAATCAAGCAGCAAGGCTTTATTTTTTTGACCGAACATACTGGCAAACTGGTCCATGATACCACATTTGACTCCCACAAACTCGTGTTCTGCCTTTTGGGAGATCAGGATCATTTCGGTTCTGTTCAAAGCCAATTGCTGTAATTCGTTGAGCCCGAAAACCACGGCATTTTCTAAAGCGGCTGAAGAAGATAGTCCGGCGCCTCCAGGAATATCGCCTCCGAATACCAAATAAAACGGCTTTAGAGTTTTTCCAGAATCTAGAATTCCTTGAATAACGCCTAGGATATAATTTTTCCAGCCTCCATTGGATAATGGTGACAGGTCATTTAATGTGAATTCATAGCGTTCTTTCATATCAAGTGCATGAACTACGCAAAATTCAGAGTCACTTTGGCCAAAGGCCGCATAGATACCTTTATCAATGGCGGCCGGAAAGACAAAACCGTCATTATAATCAGTGTGTTCACCGATAATATTTAATCTACCTGGCGAAAAAACCATCATTGGTTTCTTTTTGTAGGTCTTTTGAAATACAGAAGCTACTTGTTGTTCTATCATATCGGAAACAATTTCACCAGTTAGTACATATAACTATAAATACAAAAACAGAGTATTGATAGTAGGTATCCTAATTACAGACTTTAATCTGTTTATAAAGTTAGCAATATTTATTAAACGTACAAAATACATTTAATATATTTTAGAAATCAAACAAGAAGTCACGCCTGTCTTTTACCATCTTCTCATTTTTCCTGAACCTGTATAAAAATGCACCCTTTTTAGAGTTGCTTTTATCTTTCATATCAGTTTTTTCAAGTATGTTCAGTGAGAGTACCTTTTTTCTGAAATTTCGTGAATCTCTTTTTGACTGGAAGATGCTTTCATACAAGGCCTGAAGTTGCGGGAGCGTGAAGTAATCAGGTAATAAATTAAAACCGATGGGTTCATGACGGGCCTTGAGTCGTAAGGCTGCGATGGCATCGGCTACCATGGTGCCATGATCGAGAATCAATTCGGGAATGTCATCAATATTGAACCATTTGGCGTCAAAATCTTCTACCGAAAGGATGTCGATATCATCTATCCTGATCAAAGAATAAAAACCGACAGAAATAACTCTTTCAACCGGATCTCTTTGAACTTCACCATAGGTTTTTAGCTGTTCCAGATAAATGTTTTTTACTCCTGTAGATTCGAAAAGAATGCGCTTGGCCCCATCAACGATCGAAAGATCATTTTGCAAAAATGCGCCAATCAAAGACCAATTTCCTTTGAGGGGCTCCACTTTTCTTCTAAACAGAAGTAATTTGAGATTTTTTGAATCAAAACCAAAAATAATACAGTCAACTGCCAACAAGATTTTTTGATGGGTAGTATATTTTAATGTAGGGTCAATTAGTTTCATACCTGAAATAACACATACAATATTAAAGATATTATTCTTTACATTGGGACAGACCTATAAAAAACAAGGGAATCTTTTGTAAAAAGCTATTTTTAAACACGGAGAATCTTCAATCACTGGGTAGTGAATGTAATTCATGCTGATTTGGATTACAACTATCCGAACATTAGCATAGCGGGAAAATATTAATTGAGAAGTTTTGACATAAAAAACAGTAACATTTTTTCAACTTCTTCCTTTTGATCTGCTTTATGGTCAATATCGGTGAGTCTGGGAAGGTGATCGGCAAAATAAAAATGATTGTTGGTCATTTCAAATAAATTACTGGCCAGAGCATGGGGATAAGGGAAGTCTGGTTTTATCTCCAGAATAACATCAGAAACATTGGATACCATCTCTTTATAATTCATAAAAAAACCTTTGTTATTTTCTTCGTCAACACCCTTTGTGTGATAGACTTTGGTGCTTTCGGCAATGACCAGGTTATGGAGAGATGATTCATTGACGTATTCAATAGCGGGGTTCTCTTCGCTGATCAGTACAAAGGTATGGATGATAATTTTCAGTTTCTTTTTAGGATCTTCGATGTTAAAGGTCTTGATCTTAATCATATAATTAAGCCATTCCCAATACCAGGACACCAGATAAGTCAAAAGCAAGTGTTTGTTTTCAAAATATCTGTAAATCGAAGCTTCGGTTGATTTCATTTCCTCGGCCAGTTTCTTAAAATTAAACTGTTCAAAACCGATTTTATCAATCAATAATATACTGTGCTTGATGATGCGTTTGCCCAGATCAGAATGTTGAGGATCTTTTATATAGAGCCCAGGATTTAAGGAAATACTAACATTTACAGCCATTGAGAGACGATTTACGTATTTTAAAAGTTCAAAGTTAAGTAATTAATATTAATACTATTACAATATCTAATGATATTATAGCTTATATATATAATAGTAATACTATTATTCATAAAAATTATGTTATATTTGCTACGTTAAAAACTTAAACAAAATGGGAACAACAGGATTTTTTAGTAATTTGAAGAGCGATTTTCCGGCGAGTATTGTCGTGTTTTTTGTAGCACTACCCTTGTGTTTGGGTATTGCACTTGCGAGCGGGGCACCACTCTTTTCGGGTTTGATTGCAGGTATCGTAGGTGGTATTGTGGTTGGGGCATTAAGTGGTTCCAAGATCGGGGTCAGCGGACCTGCTGCAGGACTTGCAGCTATTGTACTTACTTCTATAGGTACCCTTGGCGGTTTTGAGAACTTTTTATTAGCTGTTGTTTTAGGAGGTGTCATTCAATTAATCTTCGGACTTTTAAGAGCTGGTATAATCGGGTATTATTTTCCTTCTTCAGTGATCAAAGGCATGCTTACGGGTATCGGGATCATTATTATTTTAAAACAGATTCCTCATTTTATTGGATATGATGCAGATCCGGAAGGTGATTTTGCTTTTTTACAAGTGGATGGGCAAAACACTTTTTCTGAAATCTTTAATTCTTTCAATTATATACAACCCGGATCGGCCCTTATCGGACTCATTGGCCTGGCTATTTTACTTCTTTGGGAGCATGTGCTGGCCAAGAAAGCTAAAATATTTCAGGTGATTCAAGGACCTCTGGTAGCTGTAATTGCGGGTATCGTGTTTTTTGTAGCGACGGGTTCAAGTAGCTCTCTCAATATTTCTTCAACACATTTAGTAAGTGTTCCTGTGCCTGATGACTTTTCGTCATTTCTGGCCCAATTTAGTTTCCCTAATTTCGGGGCTATCGCCAATACCGATGTTTGGGTGGTCGCCTTTACAATAGCATTGGTGGCGAGTTTGGAAACCTTGCTGTGTGTGGAGGCCACAGATAAACTGGATCCTCATAAAAATGTAACCCCTACCAACAGAGAGCTCCTTGCTCAGGGAACGGGAAATATAATTTCGGGTCTGATCGGTGGATTACCTATCACGCAAGTGATCGTTCGAAGTTCGGCAAACATTCAGTCGGGGGGAAGAACCAAAATGTCGGCTATAATTCACGGATTTTTCTTATTAATTTCAGTCATCCTGATTCCAAATCTGTTGAATATGATACCCTTGTCTGTGCTGGCGGCAGTTTTGTTGGTTGTTGGTTTTAAACTGGCAAAGCCGGGCTTGTTCAAAAGCATGTATAAATTGGGTTGGAAACAGTTTGTTCCATTTATGGTAACGGTACTTGGAATCATTTTTACCGACTTATTGGTAGGTATAGGATTAGGTCTGTTAGTTGGTATCATTGTCATCCTCTTTAAGAGTTACCAGAATTCACATTTTCTTCATAAGGAAGGCGAAGATGTGGATGATGGAAAAGTGAAAATGACCTTGGCCGAAGAAGTGACCTTCTTTAATAAGGGTGCCATTTTAAAGGAACTTGATCTTTTGCCTCACAACTCAACGTTGGAGTTGGACGTGACCAATACTAAATATTTGGACAATGATATTATCGAAATCCTTGATGATTTTATCATTAAAGCTGAAGAAAGAAATATTTCCATTAAATTAGTGTCCCAAAGAGGCGTTGTAGTGAATCCGGAAAGCTATTTCAAATTTTTCAACGACAAACGCAAAGCAAGTTAATCTTAAACTAATATCTTATGAAAGCACATACCAAAGAAACTCAGGCATCAATGACTCCCGAAACGTCATTACAAGCCTTAAAAGAAGGAAATATTAGATTCCAACATAATTTAAGTGCAAACAGAAATCTTATAGAGCAAGTTAAGGATACGACAAATGGACAGTTTCCCTTTGCCACTATTTTAAGTTGTATCGATTCTCGTATCCCTGCTGAATTGGTATTTGATCAAGGGATTGGTGATTTATTCAGTATCAGAATTGCGGGAAATTTTATAAATGATGATATTCTTGGAAGTATGGAATTTGCTTGTAAACTTGCGGGTTCAAAGGTTGTTGTAATTATGGGGCATACTTCCTGTGGAGCGGTTAAGGGGGCCTGTGACGGAGCAGAATTGGGTAAATTAACTGGAATGCTGGATAAAATTAAGCCAGCTGTTAATGCCGTTGTTAACCCTACGGATGCGTCTCAGCGAACTTCGGCAAACCTCAACTTTGTTAATGAGGTGGCCAGTAAAAATGTAGATTTTTCTATTGAAGGCATCAGATCTGGAAGCTATGTTCTGGCCGAGATGGAAAGAAATGGCGAAATAGATATTGTTGGAGCCATGTATGATGTTGCCACCGGGGCAGTAACTTTTCACGAATGATTGTAACCAAAATCAACGCTGAGCTTGATGAAAATCATTGCTTGTTTGTGGTTTGATTTATAATTTTATTTTTTGAAATTATAAATCATTTGACATGAACTCAAAGAAGCACGAATCAGAGGTTTTGGTACAAGATGCGAAAAAAGTTTTTAGAAAATTAGGAACATGCTCTCGTACTTTTTTTTATTTGTTGAACCGTGAATTTGGCAACTCTTTGGAAATTGAGGAACGGGCTGCCGATCCTCTGGCCGGAGGAATAATGAAAGAAGGCTATCAGTGCGGTATGCTTTGGGGAGCCTCACTTGCGGTAGGAGCAGAAGCTTTTAAAACTTGTACGCATAGGTCACAGGCCATAGCCGTGTCAATAGAGGCTACCAGGTTGCTTATGGATAATTTTGAAACACATGAGAGCAGCACCCAATGCAGGGAAATTACCAAATGCGATTTTAATAATAATCTGAGTTTAGCCAAATATATGTTGAGCGGACGGTTTTTGCATTGTTTTCAATTGGCCGAAGACTGGGCACCTGAGGCTGTATCGATGGCTAAGAAGGCTTTTCAAGATAAACCTTATGATTTTGAGCGGACCATGAGTTGTGCCACAGAAGTGGCTCGAAGAATGGGTGCATCTGAAAAAGAAATGGTCATGGTAGCGGGATTTGCCGGTGGATTGGGTCTTAGTGGAAGTGGATGCGGGGCCTTAAGCGCCGCAATTTGGATGAATGCACTTTCATGGTGCCGCAAACATAAGAGTGGATCGGCATACAAGGATCCTGAGGCCAAAGAGATCCTTTATGAATTCAGGCTACTCACCGATGACAAATTTCTATGTGATGACATCAGTCAAACACATTTCAATTCGGTAAAAGAGCATACCGACTTTTTACAACAAGGCGGTTGCAGTGAATTGATCGAGGAATTGAGTGAGATTTGACTTAATCAAAGCTGACTTTATTTTTTTTCATATCTTTCTCAAAAAAAAATTGAGTGTATGTTGGCTTTCATCAGGCCAAATACAGTTTTTGAAAATAAGACTATTACCTTCAATTATGTATTAGACTTTACAAAATTCTTATGAAAACAAGACATTACCTTGCTATTCTGTTTACCGTTATTTTATCTTCAGTAAGTACTAATGCCCAAGATTTTTTGGGCTTAGATCCGGAAGGCCTTAAGACGGAAAAGGATTTTAAAAATGCAGAAGAAAGAGTTCTTGAATGTGCGAATTATCTGCTATCCAATCCGATTGATAAGGACATACTCACCAGAAAAGCGATCTTTCCGTTTCTGTTCAAATGGATGGACGGTACTCCCGAACACACTTTTTCCCTTGAAGCTGAAATTGTGGAATTGACAGGTAATGATAATAGGCTTATTACCATTTACTTTGCCTCTGTTGCAAAAGTGTCACTTGAAAACTCAACAGTGCAATATACTGATGAAGAGATCCAGGATCAGGCCACCCAATATCTGATAAACTATTGCTCAAATCCGGAGAATCACTTAAAGGCGACGAAAAAGATGAAAAAGATCGGTAAAAAGAATAAGACATAAGGTGTCGCCCACAAGAGTTTTTAACCACAAATAATCATAATCAAACCGTTTGGCAGCAAGTTAAACCAATAACTATGAATAATAATTTAGAACAGAATAAGGAAAATGCCATTACATTTTATAGAATGTCTTATGAAGGTGATCCCAGGCAAGCTGTTGAAATATTTGTTGGTGACGACTATATCCAACATAACCCTCTTGTAGGAGATGGAAAAGAACCGTTCATAGAGTATTTTGAAAGGATGGGAAAAGAATACCCGAATAAGTCAATTGAGTTTGTTCGTGCAGTTGCCGAAGGGAGTCTAGTAGCCTTGCATACACATCAAATCTGGCCCGGAAAAGAAGAATATGTTACTATGGATTTCTTCCGCTTCGACATTAATAGTAAAATAGTAGAACATTGGGACTCGATGCAACAGATTCCAGAAAGTTCTGCCAATGGAAATTCGATGTATTAAACCCAGCTGCCAACACCGATTATAATTAATTGTGATTCAGAGCTATATCGAAGTTAGTGTGAGTCAAAAAGGTAGTAAATAAAAGAGAAAGTAAAAGTAGATTTAACCATAAATAATCATATCCAAACCGTTTGGGTAATTGGGTAAACAACACAATAATGCAAAGAATAGCACATATTTCACTAGTGGTAAAAGACTATGACGAAGCAATCGATTTTTACACAAACAAGCTAGACTTTGTGCTACTTGAAGACACTAAAATTGATGAAAAAAAGCGATGGGTTATGGTGACTCCTCCTGGCTCGAAAGAATGCTGTTTGTTACTGGCTAAGGCGTCAAATGACGAGCAATCAAAGAGCATAGGGAATCAAACAGGAGGAAGGGTATTTCTGTTTCTATTTACAGACAATTTTTGGAGAGACTATAATAAAATGGTTGACAGAAAAATAAACTTTGTGAGAAAACCAACTGAATATGAATACGGAATAGTTGCAGTGTTTGAAGATTTGTATGGCAACCTATGGGATTTGTTAGAACCAAATGAGAATAATAAAGGGTTAATAAAATAGTAAAAACCGTTGTACACAATTTGACCAATGAAGAAACTTTTAGGAATAATATTAGTATTTATAGTTGCTATTTCTTGTAAAAATTCGGAAAAAGAGAAAGCAGAAAACTTGACACAAACAAAATTTCAAGAAATAAATAATGATGATTACGAATTATATAGACCAACTCATAATATAAAAGCTGTTTTAGTACTTTTTGGCGGTTATCCAGAAAAAGCTGAAGACATCAAACGAGAGTTTAAAATACTTGAAGAAGCTAAAAATAAAGATATTTCCGTTTTGTATATGAACTATAATCAAAAATTGTGGATGGAACAAAATGAAAAGCTACAATTAGCGGAACAACTTCAAAAGATATTTAAAGAGAACAATTTACCAACAAATAATATTTATATAGGTGGGTTTTCAAGTGGCGGAAATATAGCCCTATTAATTAGTGATTTTGTAACTCAACATAATTTAGATATAACTCCAAAAGGAGTTTTTATAGTGGATTCACCAATAGATTTAGCGGAATTGTATACTACTTCTGAGAAAAACGTAAAACGTAATTTTTCAGAACCATCAGTTCAAGAAAGCACTTGGTTAATTGAAACTTTAGGGAAACAATTCGGAAATCCAAACAATGATCTTTCAAAATATCTAGAGTATTCTGTCTTTACTTCAAAAACAGATAATATCCACAACATAAAATACTTGAGTAAAACTAAAATTAGACTTTATACAGAGCCCGATACAATTTGGTGGAAGAAAAACAGAATGGCTGATTACGAACAAATGAACGCTTTCTACATTATAAGGCTTTCAGAATTATTGAATAAATTGAAATTTGAAAATGTTGAGTATATTCCGACAAGGGATAAAGGCTATAGAGCAAATGGAGAACGACATCCTCACAGTTGGGCAATTGTGGACAAAAAGAATTTAGTAAATTGGATGTCAAATAAATAAACTGTGTACAACAAAGGTAATCGTTGCACAAGGCATTAAAAAATTGAAATTTTAAGTCAGAATCTCTATTATTAGAGGCTTTAGTGATTTTTAAATCTATTG